>Ga0272441_10002286_pt1 | contig 39082 bp, 33 predicted proteins | sample SSMProp6N_FD_193582 | JGI IMG/M metagenome (GOLD analysis project Ga0272441, IMG submission 193582) | Marine sediment archaeal communities from Little Sippewissett salt marsh, Falmouth, MA, United States - SSM-Prop-6N | ecosystem: Environmental > Aquatic > Marine > Wetlands > Sediment ... | reverse complement strand
AAGTCTGACATCCCTTGATATAAATTATCAAATCAAAACTGGCAACAGCTTGTTAATTTCATTAGAACTCTAAAGACATCAGAAGTAATTATGGCTGATAATTCCTTTATCTCTCCAATTTTCCGGCAAACCAAAATGACAAATCCAAACGATGTGAAAGTGGATATCGGTGCATTTTTTAGGAGGAGTTATCTGAACATTACCGCGAAATACTACGATCACTTCTTGACAGAGATATTCTGACCCCGTAGAGTAACAAGGAAAGAGGGATGTTGGGGGGAGGGGGAGAAGCTATAAATGTCGTATCAATAAGAAGGAGTTATCTTACCTTCTTTTTTGATACACAAGAGAACAGGGGGTACATAATGATTGACACGGCTCAGTACTTCGACCGTATGCTGCGGGCTGCCAAGCTGGACGCGAACCTTTACGAGGAAGTGGAAGCCGACAGGGGGGCGCTGCCGCAGGCGGCAGGTGTTGTTGTTCTCTCGTCGCTCGCGGCGGGAATCGGCGCCATGACGGCTGCGGGATTCAAAGGGATCGTGATAGGGACGATTGCCGCTCTTGTTGGGTGGTGTGTCTGGGCATTGATCGTCTATCTCGTCGGTACGAAGATCCTTCCGGAACCACAGACGAAAGCTGGTTACGGGGAAGTTCTGCGAACAATCGGCTTTTCGAGTTCTCCGGGAGTGATACGGGTGTTGGGTATCATTCCAGGGTTGATGTGGATTGTGTCTCTCATCGCCACGGTATGGATGTTCGTTGCCATGGTCATTGCGGTCCGCCAGGCCCTCGACTACAGGAGTACTGCTCGTGCCGTGGGGGTGTGTGTCATAGGGTGGGTCATCCAGGTGGTGGTTATTATAATGGTGTTTGCCCTCTTTGGTGGACCGGGACATGCATGATACAAGAACATGGTTTTGAATGATATATTGTGAGATTTTCGCATTGTACCGCGGGTTCAATTTGCATGACTTTTTCTATAGGTGACGACATATTTTTTCTGAGAATAGCTGAATCTTTTACCGATTCTATTTCATTTTCATGGGGATTGTAAGGGAACGCACCAGGGAAGGTAGAACGAAATACCAAGAGGCATTTGTTGCCCGGTACTACCCCTTCCGCACGTAAATATCATTGTAAAAATGAAAAAAACAGGGTACAGGCAGAGTCAAATCACCGTATGCGTGCAGTATCCTGAGAGTGCTATGAGCGTTAAGAAAGAGATTAAATATTTTTTCATTAAGTATTTCTTAACTTTTCCTGCGTATTATCTTCTCAACATATACGCAAAGACCGTCAGGGTGAAACTCGAAGGGATTGAGGATGTTTTCAATCATGTGAGCGATGGCGGCAGGGTAATACTGGCATCATGGCACCAGCGATTCTTTGCCGGGTTTTATCTCCCCAAAAGCCTGAAGAGAAATATTCCCATCATGATTTCAAAAAGCCGCGACGGTGACTTTATCGCCGATGTGGTCGAACGGATCGGATGGATACCGGTCAGAGGTTCAAGCTCACGGAGAGGAAGAGCGGCTCTCAAAGAGTTGGTTGATGAAATAATCAATTTCGGCATGGCAGGTCACATTGTCGATGGCCCGACGGGACCGCCGCGGGTGGTAAAACCGGGACTCATTTCTCTCGCCGAGCAGGGGAGGGCAGCAATCTGTCCCGTTTTTGTGCTCTACCAGCGACCATGGATATTTAGTAGCTGGGATCGATTCATGATTCCGAGGCCTTTCAGTACGGTCGTGCTTCGCTTCGGTTCGATCACTGCGATTCCGGAAGATCTCGATGCGGCCCAATTCGAAGAATTTCGGATTCGTATTGAAAAAATACTGAGTGCGGGATATGAGACAGGAGACAGGGCGTGGCTTTCCGAGCGGGATTATATCCGTGCGGATGTGTCACGAGAGTAGCTTCATCGTTTTTGAATACCGTTCCGTGAGTCGCAGATAATCTTCCACGCCGAATCTGGCATAGTCTTTCTGCTCCTGTGTGACGTTTTTTATGATCTTTGCAGGATTGCCGGCGGCGATTTTTCCGGCGGGGATGCGCATTCCGTTTGGCACAACTGTCCCGGCACCGACGAACGCCCCCTCCTCACAGATGACGCCGAAAAGCAGGACCGAATTCATACCGATAACACATCGTGGCATTATGTGGACGTCATGCAGGACGACACTGTGTCCCACGATTACTTCTTCTTCAATGACGACCTGGGCGCCGGGGTTGACATGGATCACCGTGTTGTCCTGAATGCTTGTGTCGTTGTGGATAACCACAGGGCCGACATCGGCCCGTATGACCACGCCCGGTGCGATAAAACAGCGTTCCCCGATTGAAATGTTTCCGATCAGGACGGCCTGGGGATGAACAAATGTTGTGGGTGCAATGCGGGGTTTTTCCCCGTCGTATTCGTAAAGTGGCATGGATACCTTTAACACATTGTCGGTGGTAGTGAAATTTTTATCGTTCCGCCACGTCCGAGAATATCGTGGAGGTGCACGTATCCGTCGAGTCTGCCTTTTTCGTTTACTACGACAAGTGTGGTAATTTCATCCCTCTGCATAGTCTGCAACGTGTCGGCGAGGGATTTATTGGGACTTACCGTTTTCGGCGATCGGGTCATCACTTCATCGACCGTTTTTTCCGCAAAATTCAGTCCTTCTTTTACGTAACGCCTGATATCGCCGTCGGTGATGATGCCTTTCAGGCAGTTTTCATCGTCCGTGATGAGGACAAACCCGACGTTGCTTTCGTCAATGACTCTAACGGCATCGAGAATCGAAACACCCGTACCGATCCGGGGAATCCCGTCGCCTGATATCATGATGTCGCGTACCCTTGCCATTAACCGTTGTCCGAGGTTGCCTCCCGGGTGGAACTTGAAGAAGTTTTTCTCGGTGAAATTTCGCCTTCGTATCAGAGACACCGCCAAGGCATCTCCCATGGCCAGAGCGGCGGTTGAACTGGATGTCGGGGTGAGGCCAAAAGGGCAGGCCTCGCGTTCGACTCCGACGTCAATAGTCACATTCCCGAGCCTGGCAAGGGTTGAGTGGGTGTTGCCCGTAAATACGATGAGGGGAACATTGATGTCTCTGATACTCGAAATGATGGTGTTCAACTCATCCGTTTCACCACTGTTTGAAATTGCGAGCATGACATCGTCCTTTGTCACAATACCGAGGTCACCGTGGAGCCCCTCGACGGGATGAAGAAAGATGGCGGGTGTCCCTGTGCTGGTCATAGTGGCAACGATTTTCTTGCCGATGAGACCGGATTTTCCTATTCCCGTGACAATGACACGGCCCTTTGAACGGTAAATCAAATCGACGGCCTTGGCGAAATTATCGTCAATTTTGTCAATAAGCTTCGCAATACTTTCAGCTTCTATTTTGAGGACTTCACGTGCCCGTTTTATCGATTCTTTTCCCATAGTAAAATGCCTTAATATACAGCGTATTTGATATGTTATAGGGTCTGACTCCAAGTTTGTCTATGACTACCAGATATTCATTTCTATAGCAAGGCGGATTTTAGCGCGGTCCGTTTCGTTGAAGATTGTACGATGCTGTGGTAACTTACCGGTGTATGTGAACCGAGCAGCAGTCATATCCCCCGAAGGGTGCTGCGGGGAGCAGTAATATGCCGATAAAGGAGTCGAACCTATGAAAATCTCGAATTTCTCACTTACCCTGTCAACAACGGGTGGTACCGACGTCGTCGATATTACTCATTCAGTGAGGGAAAAACTTGCCGGGTCCGGTATTTCCGAGGGGCAGGTGGTTCTTTTTGTGCCGGGGTCGACGGCGTCACTGACAACAATCGAGTATGAGAGCGGGGTTATCGAGGATCTGCAGAACGCTATTGAGAGAATCGCACCCCGGGATATCTCGTATCGCCACGATGCGAGGTGGGGCGACGGAAACGGCTATTCACACGTCAGAGCGGCACTCCTCGGCCCATCGCTGGTTATTCCCGTCATCGATGGCGGTCTCACACTGGGAACATGGCAGCAGATCATCGTGCTGGATTTTGACAATCGGCCGAGGAGACGGCAGATTATCGGACAGATCTCGGGAAGTGAATGAGGTATTTCCTGCTTGAGCATATCGATGTTCCCTGGTAGGATAAATGGTGAGTGTCCAGAATTGTTAATAAAGTTCATATATCGATAACATATCAATACCGTTCATGTGTATGATGCTGTAGTTTCTGCGTGCTTGTCAGAGACACCGGAGCCGTGTTCCAATCGTTACTGTCGCCTGATCGGTCAATTCATGTATTTTCCTTACGAGTGCAACTGCCGTCTATATTCAGGTACATAGTAAGTATCAACCTGTACCTTCCCAAGGGAGGAGGTTTTTATATGAAGATTCGCCACGACATTATTCTTGTCGTTGTGATGTCTGTTGCTTTCAGCAGCACCGCGTTCCTTTTACCACGTCTCCGTGCTGCGGAGGTCGATCACAGTATCTACGCGGAGTTGCTGTCGAAATTTGTTACAGATGGTGTAGTGAATTACCGGGGATTTAAAAATGCAGAGCAAAGGCTCGATGACTATCTGAAGGTTCTGGAAATAACCGAGACAAAATCTCTCTCCCGACATGAGCAGTACGCATTCTATATCAATGCATACAATGCCTGGACCATTAAACTGATTCTGAGCGGGTATCCGGGGGTGCAATCGATTAAGGATCTGGGAAGCATTTTCAAAAGTCCCTGGAAGAAAAAGATAGCGCGTATTGACGGCAGCGTCATTGCGCTCGATGATATTGAGCACGGAATTATCATACCGCGTTTCAGAGATCCGCGGGTGCACTTTGCCCTCAACTGTGCGTCAAAGGGATGTCCGCCGTTGATCTCGGAACCGTATCTCGGACGGATGATTGACCGACAACTCGACCGTTCGACCCGTGCGTTTCTCAATGATCCTGAGAGGAATTACCTGGCGGGCGATACACTGTATGTGAGTAAAATATTCAAATGGTATAAAGAAGATTTCGGTAATTATATTATTCAATTTATCATAAAACACTCAGACAATAGTTTAAGAAATAATCTACTGCAGAAAGAAAGCCGGATAACGGTAAAGTATCATGAGTATGACTGGTCACTCAATGGAAGGTAAGGGAGCATATCACTTTTTATCACGCTGGGGGGTGCAATGAAGGACTACGATTTTGATATCGGAATTATCGGCGGTGGGGCCGCCGGTCTGACGGTTGCCGCAGGAGCAGCCCAGTTGGGGGCAAAGACACTTCTTATCGAGAAGGAACGACAACTGGGCGGTGATTGTCTTCACTTCGGATGTGTGCCGAGCAAGACATTGATCAGGACGGCCCAGATCTACCAATACATGAAACATGCAGAGGGTTTGGGGCTTCCTCCCTGTGAGGTGCCGCCGGTCGACTACCGTGCCGTTGTGAGGAGAATTCAGTCTGTCATAGGCGATATTCAAAAGCACGACTCCGCAGAACGTTTCTGTTCCCTCGGAGCGAGGGTGGAATTTGGACGGCCTGCCTTTGTGGATGACCATGCCGTGCGCCTGGAAGGCAGTATATATTCAGCACGGCACTGGGTGATCGCGACGGGATCATCACCGTCCATCCCGCTGATGGAAGGCCTGGATAGAGTTGCCTACATTACGAACAGAGATCTTTTTTCCTTCGATCACCTCCCTGCATCGATGATTGTTCTCGGTGCCGGTCCTATTGCCGTCGAGATGGCGCAGGCATTCTCGCGTCTCGGTACACGGGTGGAAGTGATTCAGCGAAGCGGCCAGGTTTTGAGCCGCGAGGATAAGGATATGGCCGATAGTGTTATGGAGGTGCTGGCATCGGAAGGCGTCAAATTTCACCTGAATTCTTCCGTTGTGCGAGTGGACGAAAGAAACGGACGAAAAGAGGTGAGTATCAGGACAGGTGATGAACATGAGATGACGATCAGTGCCGAGACACTTCTCGTCGCGATGGGCAGGGTGGCGAACATAACGGGTCTCGGACTGGATACTATCGATGTTGAATACGATCGCAAGGGATTGACCGTTGACAGCAGGTTGAGAACCACCCGCAAGCATATCTTTGCTGCCGGCGACGTGACGGGTACGTACCAGTTTACCCATGCTGCGGGGTATGAAGGGGGGATCGTGGTCAGCAACGCGATTTTTCACCTTCCCCGGAAAGTCGATTATTCCTTCCTGCCGTGGTGTACCTATACGGACCCCGCGCTTGCCAGTTGCGGAATGAACGAGAAAGCTGCGGCAAAGGCTGGAATTACCTATACCGTCTGGATGGAAGAGTTCAAGAACAATGACAGAAGTCTCGCAGAAGGTGAGAGGATTGGTAAGATCAAAATGATTCTCGATGAAAAGGAAAAACCGATCGGCGTGCAGATTCTGGGGCCGCAGGCCGGTGAGTTGTTGAATGAATGGATTGCCGTATTGAATGGGAAGGTCAAACTCTCCACGCTGGCGAGTGCCGTTCATCCCTATCCCACACTTGGTGAGATCAATAAGAAGGTTGCAGGGGCGTATTTCTCGCCCAAGATCTTTTCTGATACAGTGAAAAAGAGTCTCAGATTCTTTTTCCATCTGAAGGGGAGGGCATGCACCGAGACGGAGTAGCATTACCGGTATGTCATCGCACGCCGAGCTGTGCGTCACTGAACACTCAAAAGGGGGAGGAATAAACCCATGAGTGCCAGGACACTGCAGAAGATAGCAATAGTCGTCGTCATCGCAGGTCTCATCGGGATCTTTTACTATTTCGAACTGGGGCGGTACGTGACACTGCAGTATCTGAAAACATCACAGGAAGCCGTTGAACAGCTCTATGTGGAGCACACAGTGCCGGTTATCGGTACCTATATGGGGGTCTATATCATTGTCACCTCGCTGTCACTTCCCGGTGCGGCGGCACTGACCATCGGCGGCGGCGCTCTTTTTGGCCTTGTGGTTGGAACGGTTGTTGTCTCATTTGCCAGCACCATAGGGGCGACATTTGCCTGTTTTTTTGCACGATTCTTGTTTCGCGACTGGGTGCAGAACAAATTCGGTGAAAAGCTGAAAACGATCGACCGAGGCATCAGAGAGGAAGGGGCGTTCTACCTTTTCACTCTGCGGTTGATCCCCGTGTTTCCCTTTTTCGTGATAAACCTCGTCATGGGATTGACACGAATGTCCCTGTTTACCTTTTACTGGGTTTCTCAGGTGGGTATGTTGGCGGGGACGGTGGTGTACGTCAATGCAGGAAAAGAGCTGGCCAAGATTGATTCACTTTCGGGGATCATGTCGCCCGGTCTGATCATTTCATTCGTCGTTCTGGGTGTTTTTCCGATCACCGTAAAAAAGCTTATGGGATGGTATCGCGCCAGAAGCGGACGGACACGAACCCTGTCGGATATGTGAGAGGGATTGTGCGGTAGGACGTCAACGCTCGAGGGGTAACACCCAGGAATCATCGAATGACGACAGTGCGGACCTGTCTTTTCAGCTTTTTTGTCACTCTTTCAAATTCTTCGTCGGTGAGCGTTTTCTTCTTCATGTAACTCGGGTTGAGAGTCTTTGTGGGGATAAACTTCTGGAGGACATAAAGCTGCGCACCTCTGATAAGCCCGCCGATTGCGATCAGATCACTTTCGTCAAGCTGGGATTTGACAACGGTTGTACGAAACTCGTAGGGTATCATCGATTCTTTTATTAGTTTGATACTCTGTCTGATTGTGCTGGTATCAATAGCGGCCCCCGCCACCTTCTGATACTTTTTGAAGGGGGCCTTTACATCCATGGCAATGTAATCGATGAGATTAGTGTTGATGAGTGTGGTCAGCACCTCGGGGTGTGATCCGTTGGTGTCGATTTTTACCAGATAGCCCATCGCCTTGATCTTCTTGATGAAGTCAATGAGGTCGGGCTGTTCCGTTGGCTCGCCCCCTGTGACGCTCACCGCATCAAGTTTGCCTCGCCGTTTTTCCAGGAAGGTCAATATGTCTTTTTCAGGTATGCACTCACCGAAGAGCTTGGGATCAGACAGCTCGGGATTGTGACAGTAGGGGCAGTTGAAACTGCACCCTTGGGTGAACACGATGGCGCAGATCATACCCGGGTAGTCGATAAGAGAAAATTTATTCAAGCCCCCGATTTTCATCATTGAATCGCAAATAACGTTCTCATTGTGAATTCTTCCTGCTTTCCTTTGTTCCACTGGTTTACCGGACGCAGGTATCCGACAACTCGAGAATACACTTCGCAGGGTGCATTACAGGTAGGACATGTTGCTACCTCCCCCTTGATATACCCGTGGTTCGGGCACACGCTGAAAGTGGGGCTGAAGGTAAAATAGGGCAAGTGGTATGTTTCGCATATCTTGCGGACGAGGACCTTGACTGCAGAAGAATTATCAATCCGCTCACCGGCGTAGATATGGAATACCGTTCCACCCGTGTAACGCGTCTGAATATCATCCTGAAGATCGAGGGCTTCGAAAATGTCATCCGTATAATTAACGGGCAGTTGCGTCGAATTTGTGTAGAACGGATCCTCGCACGCAGCGCCGTCACCGTTGCAGTTGGCGCAGATTATGTCAGAGAATTTTCTTCTGTCAATTCGTGCGAGACTGTACGATGTGCCTTCTGCAGGGGTCGCTTCAAGATTGTAGTTATTGCCCGTTTCTTTTTGGTATTTGATCAGTTCGTCTCTCATAAAGTCGAGGACTTTCGTGGCAAATCGATGGCCTTCCGGGTCGCCAATCGTTTCATTCATGAGGTTCATACACGCTTCATTCATGCCAACGAGGCCGATTGTCGAAAAATGGTTCTTCCAGTACTCGGCAAAACGCTCTTTGACGTGTCTGAGATAGTATTTCGTGTAAGGATAAAGATCCCCTTCCGTGAAACGTTCGAGAATCTTCCTCTTGATTTCAAGGCTTTCTTTTGCGGTGTTCATGAGCCTGCCGAGACGTTGCATGAAATCATCTTCCGACTGGGCAAGATATCCGAGTCTCGGCATATTGAGTGTTACCACGCCGATTGAACCGGTGAGAGGATTTGAACCGAAGAGGCCTCCCCCCCGCATTTCGAGCTGTCGGTTATCGATCCGGAGCCTGCAGCACATGCTCCGGGCGTCTTCAGGGCTCATGTCTGAATTTATGAAATTTGAAAAATACGGAACACCATACTTGGCCGTCATCTCCCAGAGCAGATCGAGATTGACATTGTCCCAGTTAAAGTCATTCGTAATGTTGTATGTAGGGATGGGGAAGGTGAACACCCTTCCTTTCGCATCGCCGTCGGACATGACCTCTAAAAAAGCCCTGTTGAAAAGGTCCATCTCTTTCTGGAATTGTCGGTACGTTTCCTTCTTCGGTTGTCCGCCGATGATGACGGGCTGATCGGCGTAATATTGGGGAACCGTCACATCGAGGGTAACATTGGTAAAGGGGGTCTGGAAACCGACACGGGTCGGCACATTGATATTGAAAATGAATTCCTGCAGGGCCTGCTTGACATCTGTATAGTCCAGCCCGTCATACCGGATAAAAGGCGCCAGAAGCGTATCGAAATTGGAGAAAGCCTGGGCGCCGGCCGCCTCTCCCTGGAGGGTATAGAAAAAGTTGACGACCTGTCCGAGGGCGCTTCTGAGGTGATTTGCCGGTCTGCTTTCCACCTTGCCCGACACACCCCTGAATCCTTCAATGAGCAGGTCGTATAAATCCCAACCGACGCAATAAACGGAGAGCAGGCTCAGGTCGTGGATATGGAAATCACCGTCTGCCTGAGCCTTCCTGACTTCGGGCGGGTAAATTTCATTGAGCCAGTAGACCTTGCTCACTTCGGAAGAAATATAGTTGTTCAATCCCTGGAGAGAGTAGTCCATATTACTGTTTTCATTTACTTTCCAGTCTTTTTTCTTTAGATATTGGTCGACAAGATCGATCTCCATTTTGTGTGCAATTTCACGCAGTCTGGCGTGCTGATCGCGGTAGATAATGTATGCACGTGCTGTTCTGCGAAATGGTGAAGTAAGGATTATCTCTTCGACAATGTCTTGAATCTGCTCGACGGTCATGATACGACTATCGTATAGTTTCTCCGCGAGATTCAGGACTTTTATCGTTAATTTTTCGGCTACCTCCCCATTGAACTCACCGGTTGCCTCACCCGCCTGTGCGATAGCGCTCGTGATTTTCGATGCGTCAAATTTAACGTAGCGTCCGTCTCTCTTACGGATCCTTTTGTGCATATCTTGCCTCCGTCTTGCCCCTTGGGATAATTATTATACCACAAGATATTGTATTCGTGTAACAATGCAGTACTATATATAGCCATAATTTTCCCTAAATACAAGTAAAATTTGTTGCTGCTGCTGTTTTTTTCGGAGTGAAGTGATTGCCGCGGGTTACGCGCAGTGTAGAGGGTAAAGCGAGAACAATTACCGTGCCCCTGCCTCATACGCGCCGAGTGATGGGAAGATATTGACATGCAGGGTGTGCGAAATTTCTTGACTCATATTTTCTGTCGTAATAATACTATCTTTGAAAATAAAATTATTTCAGGAGAATAAGAGTGATTCCACGGTATTCAACAGATGAGATGACCGCCATATGGAGCCAGCAGAACAGGTACCAGAAATGGCTTGATGTAGAACTCCTCGCGTGTGAGGCCCTTGCGGGAATGGGAAAAATTCCCGTCACGTCTTTCAATACCATAATGGACAGAGCTGGGTTTGACATCGAGCGGATTGATGAAATAGAGAAGACGACCAAACATGATGTCATCGCGTTTTTGACATCGGTAGCGGAAAAGGTCGGGGAGGATTCGCGCTTCATCCATATGGGGCTTACCTCGTCGGATGTCCTTGATACGTCCCTTGCGGTGTTGCTGAGAGAAGCGTCAGAGCTTCTGCTCCACGCTGTGGACAGATTATTGGTGGTCCTGAGAGAAAAGGCCTTTCAGTACAAAGACACGCTGATGATCGGACGATCGCACGGGATACACGCCGAGCCGATCACGTTCGGCTTGAAGATAGCACTCTGGTATCAGGAAATGGAAAGAAATCGCGAGAGACTCATCAGGGCGAAGGAAAGTGTCAGCTGCGGAAAGATTGCGGGAGCCGTGGGAACCTTTTCCTTTATCGATCCCATGGTGGAGGAGTATGTGTGCGGCAGGCTGGGCCTGAAACCTGCGCTTGTGTCCACACAGATTGTCCAGAGAGACAGACACGCAGAATTTTTTGCCACCCTTGCAATTATTGCGTCATCCGTCGAAAAATTTGCCACTGAAATCAGATTACTTCAGCGAACCGAGGTGAGGGAGGTTGAGGAATACTTTTCCCCCGGCCAGAAGGGATCGTCGGCAATGCCGCACAAACGTAACCCCGTTCTTTCGGAAAACCTCTCCGGCCTGGCACGCCTTATGCGATCGTATGCCCTTGCGTCGCTTGAAGATGTAACCCTTTGGCACGAAAGAGATATCAGCCATTCATCCGTTGAAAGGGTGATCGGGCCTGACGCAACGATCCTGCTGCACTTTATGCTCAAACGATTTACCGGCATGATGGAACACCTTACCGTGTATCCTGAAAAAATGATTGAAAACCTTAACATGACGAAAGGACTCGTTTTTTCACAGATGGTGCTGTTGAAGTTGATTGACGGAGGAATTACCCGGGAGGCCGCCTATGCCATTGTACAGAGAAATGCCATGAAGTCATGGATGGAAGGAATTGAATTTAAGGAATTGATTCTTAATGATAATGAAGTTATGTCGTATCTGAGTGCAGATGATATTGAAGCGACCTTCAAGGTTGAAAATTTTCTGCGGCATGTAGACCATATTTTTACCAGGGTATTCGGAGGTGAAAATGAACAGGCGTGTATGGGGAGTTTTGCTGATTCTCTTGATGATCTGTCTGAGCTGTAGTGAGGTCAAAGAATACGTCAATATCGCAAAGGATGAGCACATTTCGAAGGAGTATATCGCGGCTCTGGATACATGGACCAGGGACAAAACGGTGTATGCACAGTTCGAAACGAGAGTTCGTATTGCTGCAACATATAAAAGCACCGAATTCAAGGATGCATATCTTACAGAGTTTTCGAGAGTGTATCTTCTCACGGATTCAGAAATAAAGGTGAGAAGAGCAGGTCTCGTTGAGGTCGCATCCGATTTTGAAGAGTTTCTGTTTTACGCGTACATTCCCGAGAAGGATGCGAACGATTTTGCAAAACCAAGGTCTATCTGGAAAGTGTTTCTCGTGGATAGTGAGGGAAAAAGATACTACCCCATTGAGTTACGTCATATTGAAAAGATTACTCCCGTCATCGAAGAATTTTTCCCCTATGTGAAGCGCCACTACGGGAAGTTTTACAGTGTAAAATTTGCACCATTCGATACGCCCGGGAAATTAAATCTCATCTTTACCAGTACGGCCGGTAAGGTCGAGCTCACGTGGGATAATAACGGTTGAATCAAAAGCTGAAGGGTATACAAAGCGGCGCATACAACGCGCCGTTTTTTTTACTGCGAGGTAAAGGGGAAATTCGGAAAGGAATTGTGTCGCGTTTAAAATTCTCGTTCAGGTAAATCACAGAAACGTGACCACTCGTTGTGACAGCGGGTGGCCCCGTTTCTTTATGACGGTTTTTTTATCAGTGTATCGTGCAGCCAATTGACGTCATCTCGTTCAGGGTAATCGAGATTATAGTGAAGGCCGCGGCTCTCTTTGCGCATTTGCGCGCATTCGATAATCACCTTTGCCACTGTTGCGATGTTCCAGAGTTCGAGCAGGTCCCTCGTAATTGTAAAATTCCAGTAATACTCCATAATTTCCTTGGTAATAAGCTCTATTCTCCGGCGGGCACGTTCCAGTCTTTTGTTCGTTCGAACGATACCGACATAATTCCACATTGATAATCTCACTTCATCCCAATTGTTCGAAACGACGATCGATTCATCACTTTCGCTGGTCCCGCGAGGATCCCATGGAAAAATCGTAATTGGTTCATCCTCTGTGTGGGGGAGGAGTTCCGAAATACGCAACCAGGCCCGGTGAGCGAATACGACCGCTTCGAGAAGAGAATTGCTTGCAAGGCGATTCGCACCGTGAAGGCCCGTGCAGGACACTTCTCCGCAGGCAAAGAGCCGTTCAATACTTGCTTCCCCGTAAGGACTGACGACAACACCCCCGCAGATGTAGTGCGCTGCTGGTACTACCGGAATGGGGTCTTTTGCAATGTCAATATCAAACTCCAGACATCGCTCGTAAATATTGGGAAATCGTGTGACGAGAAAATCGTGGTCTTTGTGGGTCATATCCAAAAGGACATACTCGTCCCCCGATTTTTTGAGTTCCATATCAATAGCCTGGGCGACCACATCTCGTGGAGCAAGACTTTTCATGTGATGGTATTTTTCCATGAAGGTCGTCCCGTTTTTCAGGCGAAGTACACCGCCTTCTCCTCTCAACGCTTCGCTTATGAGGAAAGACTTTGCTTCAGGATGGTAGAGGCAGGTAGGGTGAAATTGAATGAATTCCATATTTGCAATCTCCGCTCCTGCCCTGTAGGCAATGGCGATACCATCACCTGTTGCGATATCGGGATTGGTGGTAATCAGGTATACTTTACCCGCCCCTCCCGTGGCCAGCATGATGAATTTTGCTCTGAAGGTATGGACCACGTTGTTTATCGCATCGAAGACATAGGCACCGAGGCACATATCCTTTTCTCCCTGACGGGGCTTTTTTTTCAGCACCTTTGACTTCATAATCAGGTTGACGGCACAATGGTTTTCGTAGATGGTGATGTTGCCTTTTGAGCCTGCCTTGTCAATGAGTGCCCGCTCTATTTCCTTTCCCGTGAAGTCTTTTGCGTGGAGAACCCGTCGATGACTGTGCCCTCCCTCTTTGCCCAGGTCGTAGTGAGCGCCGCGGTTGTTTTCGGCACGAGTAAATTCAACCCCCCATTCAATCAGTTCCGCTATTCTTTCCGGACCTTCGGTAACCACGAATCGTACGATGTCTTCTTGGCACAGTTCTGCGCCAGTGGTCAGCGTATCATTGATGTGAGATTCAAAACTGTCACGTTCGCCTGTCACCGCGGCGATACCGCCTTGGGCGTAATTGGTATTCGATTCTATTTTTTCTTTTTTAGTCACAATAGCAACGGTGCCCAGGTCTGCAGCCTTGATGGCGAACGAAAGTCCCGCAATGCCGCTGCCTATAACCAGAAAATCGGTTTGAATTTCCATCGTAAGTTCCTCTGAAACTGTCATTTCCTCTCTCTGTTTCTTGTTTACAAACAGCGAGGTTTCTTATATACCTTTTTGCGATCTTTGTGGAGAAATAATTGTAACATGTTGGTATTGGGTATTGAAACCTCATGCGACGAAACGGCAGCGGCCGTGGTCAACAATGGTTCGTCGCTCCTTTCTAATGTAATAGCATCGCAGATAGACATTCATGGTCCCTATGGAGGTGTCGTACCGGAGATTGCTTCACGCAAACACATCGAGGCCGTCACCGCTGTCATTTTTCAGGCCCTCGATGATGCGGGTGTTTCGCTCGATGACATTGAGGGTATTGCCGTAACGAGGGGACCCGGTCTGATCGGTTCACTACTGGTGGGGCTCTCTGTCGGCAAGTCTCTTGCGTACGCGAAAAAACTGCCCTTCGTTGGTGTCAATCACCTCGAGGGGCACATCGCAGCGGTATTTCTTTCGGAGAGACGGCCGGCGTTTCCCTTTGTCGCCCTCGTTGTTTCGGGGGGACATACCAGTGTATACGTGGTGCAGGATTTCGAGACCTTCACTGTTGTCGGCCAAACGAGGGATGATGCCGCAGGTGAAGCGTTCGATAAGGCTGCAAAAATGCTCAACCTCGGGTATCCCGGTGGCGTGGTAATCGACAGGCTGGCAAAGGCCGGTAATCCTACGTATGTGAATTTTCCCCGCGCCATGAGGGAGAGTCAAGACTTCAGTTTCAGCGGCCTGAAGACGTCGTTGCTGAATTATCTCAAGAAAAGAATTGAAATCGTTGCGGAAAAAGATATCCCTCATATCGTGGCCAGTTACCAGGAAGCAATTGTCGATTCCCTTTTAGAAAAGACACTGAGAGCCGCGGAGCATTGTTCCGTATCGCGCGTTGTGGTGTCCGGCGGCGTTGCGGCCAACAGCAGGCTCCGTGAAAAGTTTTCCGAGAGGGCAGAGCGCGAAGGGGTGGAGCTTTTCATTCCGCCCCCTGTATTGTGCACGGATAATGCTGCGATGATTGATGTTGTGGGCGATAATTTGCTGCGAAGCGGCAGACGCGATTCATACGACATGAATGCAGTGTCGAGGTGGCCCCTGGAGTCGGTACATAGACTATGAATCCACGTAGAAGAATTCGACAGTTTTACGATCAGTTTATCAGTCTTAAGGGGGAGCCGAAAAGCATTGCCCTGGGTATGGCATTGGGGATATTTATCGGCGTCACCCCGACGATACCTTTTCATACTGCTCTTATAATAGTCGCTACTTTTATTTTGAGACAAAACTTTACTGTGGCGTATCTCGGATCCTGGCTCATTATGAATCCCCTTACCATGCCCTTTTTCTATTTCATGCAGTATCGATTGGGGAAGTATCTTCTGGGGAACGGTGATTTGCCGATCGTTTTCAATGACTATACGATATGGCACATCATCCACATGGGATGGTGCGTGGCGTATCCGTTATTGCTTGGTGGACTTATCATGGCACCGTTTTTTGCCATTCCGGCGTATTTTCTTACGCATAACGCCGTTCTAGCGATTAGGAAAAATCGTCATAAATGACAACTCCTCGGGAAATCTTACGAAAACATAATATTCGTCCTGTCAAGGGTCTGGGACAATCATTCCTGATCGATAACAATATCAATACGAAAATAGTCGAGTCATCGAATATAGGCAACGATGATGTTGTGCTTGAGATTGGTGCCGGACTGGGTGTTTTAACAGCGATGCTTGCGTCATGTGCCCGAAAAGTAATTGCCTTGGAAGTGGACCCGAAACTCTTGGCCGTGTTGCGGGAGGAGCTAGAAGAGAGGGCAAATGTCGAGATCGTCAAACAGGATGTCATGACCTATGATATCTCACGGGCCCTTGATGGTACACGACAGGCTATGGACGTCGTCGGAAAATTCATCGTCGTCGGGAACATTCCCTACAATATTGCGTCTCAGATATTTTTCCGGCTGATACGGTTTAGAGAATCCATCTCATCGATGATTCTTATGTTTCAACGGGAGGTTGCCGAGAGGATCATCGCCTCTCCGGGAACAAAAGAGTACGGGTTGCTTTCCGTTCTGGCGTCGGCGTATACCGTTCCTTCGAAAGTTCTATCTGTTTCTCCGAGTTGCTTCTATCCGAGGCCGAAGGTAGATTCGACCGTTGTGAAAATGACAATTCGGGATGAACCAATTGGTAATGTGTGCAACGATGTCTTTTTCTTTGCTCTGGTAAAGACTGCCCTGTCCAAAAGAAGAAAGACCCTGTTAAACAATTTGAAGCAATCGACGCTCCTCCAACCGTATGACATCGATATCGTAGATCTTCTGAACGACATTGGCATCGATGGCCGGCGGAGAGGAGAGACGCTGACGGCAGAGGAATTTGCGATGCTTTGTAATGCCATTTTGTCGCGGAAAATTTCATGACAGACACAGGCATAAATTTCTTGACACGCACTTTTTTTTTTGGTAGCGCAAAATACACACGGACCGCCTGGATCCGGTGAGGACTGGGACGGAAGGGAAGAGAAAATCAAACGGTGATATATAAAGCCTCCCGTCTCAGGCGGAGAGGCTTATTTTTTAGGGTGAGAAGGGCATGAAGGTATTTCAGACTGTTCAGGAGATGCAGTCATTCTCCGAATCAGTGAGAGTGCAGCAAAAGACAATAGCCCTGGTTCCGACAATGGGGTATCTTCATCAAGGGCACCTGAGCTTGATGGAGGAGGGGAGGAAACGAGGGGACTGTCTGGTCATCAGTATTTACGTAAACCCGACGCAATTCGGGCCAGGTGAAGATTTTCAACAGTATCCGAGAGATTTTGAGCGCGATGAAAAACTTGCCGAGGATGTCGGCGTTGACGTGATCTTTTATCCTTCCAATGTAGAGATGTATCCTGAGCATTATCAGACCCATGTTACGGTAGAAGGAGTCACGAATAACCTGTGCGGCTTGTCGCGTCCCGGTCATTTCAGAGGCGTGACGACCGTATGTGCGAAGCTTTTTAATATCGTGAAACCTCACGTAACGGTCTTCGGAAAAAAGGACTTCCAACAACTGGTGACAATAAAGAGAATGGTCAGAGATCTAAACATGGATCTCGAGGTTGTGGGTTTAACGACGGTGCGGGAAGCGGACGGCCTCGCGATGAGCTCACGTAATACGTATCTGAAAGATAATGAAAGGGAATCGGCCCTGAGCTTGAGCCGTTCTTTACTGCTTTCAAAGGAGATGTACGAAAGCGGCGAGCGCCATGCCGGCAAAATCATAGAAGAAGTTACAAAGTTTATCGAAAGTCATTCCCACGCGAAGATCGATTATATTCATATATGCGATACCACGACGATGGAAGATATTGAAACCATCGCAGGTGAGGCTGTTATCGCAATGGCAGTTTGTGTTGGTCAGCCAAGGCTCATAGATAATTACGTTTTTGGCGAACCACTTGATATATGAACACTCACAGCGGGAGCGAGCATTCAATTTCAAAACCGGGGGACGTATGGCTATGCAAAGAATAATGCTTAAATCAAAATTGCACAGGGCGAGGATAACCGGCGCGCATCTGGACTACGAGGGAAGTATTACCATCGACGAGAGCCTTATGAGGGCCGCAGATATCGTGCCCTATGAAAAGGTGAACATCTATAATGTGTCCAATGGTGAAAGATTCTCGACATACGTTATCAAGGGGCAGAAAGATTCAGGTGTTATTGGACTCAATGGGGCTGCGGCACGAAAGGGGTCAAAGGGTGATATCATCATCATCGCGAGTTATGTGGCGGTGGATGATGAAGAAGCTCAGTCGTGGTCTGCCAAATGTGTGTACATTGGTGACAATAACACCATAAAGTAACAGTATAGTAGTTGTCGTGCAGGGACAAGTGAGGGGTGGCAGTATTTCCACCCCTTTTTTAATAATCATATTGAAAATACTTCATATGTTTGTTAACTTAACGACCGTTTCTGGGAAGTGCGATGTGAGAAGGAATTACGCATGAGAAGCAAGATTAAAAATATATTACTTACGGGATTTATTGCAATCATTCCTATCGGGGTTACCATATATATCCTGTATCTGATGATCCATCTGATGGATAATCTGTTCAAGATCATACCTCCCCGGTTTCATCCCGACCACTACCTTCCTTTTCCCATACCGGGGCTCGGCGTTATTTTCACACTGATCTTGATTTTCTTTGTCGGGCTCGTCGTGAAAAGTTATGTGGGTAAACAGTTTGTGCACTTGGGCGAATGGATATTGAGTAAAATTCCCTTCGTGAGCGGTATCTACAATGCAATGAAGAAACTGGCCGAGTCGATTTTCGGTCACAAGAGTCAGAGTTTCCGGAGAGTCGTACTCGTCGAATATCCGAGAAAAGGTCTCTTCTCCGTGGCGTTTGTGACCGGTTCTACCGTGGGTGAGCTGCAGAGGAAGACAGAAGCGAACATGATTAATCTCTTTGTCCCGACGACTCCAAATCCTACCTCAGGATTTTATATCATGGTTCCCGAAAGCGATATGATCAACCTTGATATGACGGTCGAGGAAGCATTTACACTCATTATTTCGGGAGGAATCATTACCCCGAAGGACAATAAATTTGAGACTTATGTATAAGGGATTTGTCGTGATGATCGTGGGTCATGTGTGTGAATAAAGTAAATAAAGACAGTTTCAAAGGAGAAATTGTATGTTGATTACATCTGAAGCAGTCAAGGTCGGACATCCGGATATCGTAGCGGATGCTATTGCGGCGAACATCATTGCGGAAATACTGGACGAGGAACGCAAGATTGGGATGGACATTAACTCAATGCCACACTGTGGTCTGGAGGTGTTCCTCGGCAAAGGATTCTGCATTGTCGGTGGTGAAGTGGCCACACGAACCTATGTCGATATCGAAAATGTGGTGCGGCAGACAGTGCTCTCAATCGGATATAACGATTCGGCAGTAGGGCTGAACGGCAACTCCATGGGTATCTTCAATGCCATTATCCCCCAGTCTCCCGACATCAATATCGGCACCCGTGCTGATATGGGAAAGCATAAGGAGATAGGTGCCGGTGACCAGGGAATTATGTATGGTTTCGCCGTTGATGAGACACCCGAACTGTTGCCGTTGACATACGTGCTGGCAAATCGAATGATGAGAACATTTGAAAATACCCGAAATCCCATCTTTGCCCCTGATGGCAAAGGGCAGATAACCGTCGATTACGATGAAGATATGAATCCGCGCCGGGCGGCAAAAGTGCTCATGTCCAACGCCATCGATTATCGTCATGTGGGTGGTCATTCACGAGATGAAGTTGAAAAAGTGGCCAAGGAGCTTGCCTATAGTTGTCTGGGGAAATGGGTTGACGATGATACGGAGTTCCTTTTCAATCCGACCGGGGAGTGGCAGGCGGTGAATTCGTGCAGTGCGGCCGACTCGGGTGTGACAGGACGTAAACTCGTGTGCCAGTTCTACGGTGCGTATCCCGGGGCTCAACTCGGGGGAGGGGCCGTTGTTAATAAATCGCCGGAGAAGGTGGATTGTTCGGCGTCGTTCGGATCTCGCTATGCGGCAAAGAATGTGGTGGCAGCAGGACTTGCGAAGAGATGTTCGCTTCAGCTTGCCTACGCAATCGGCATTGCAAAACCCATGTCGGTGTATATCAATACATTCGGTACGGGCATCATACCCGACGAACGGCTCGCCGAGATTGTCGGGGAGGTATTCGATTTTACTCCGGGAGGGATGATCGAACAGTTTGATCTTCTCGACGGCGATATTTTCAGGAGGTTACCGAAATCCTTTTTCATGAACGATTTTCCCTGGGAGAAAACGGACAAGATCGACGTCTTGCGGGACGCGGTGGAAGCCTAAAATAAAAACGAATTTCGAAAGACAAATATAGAAGCCCGAAACAAAATACACATTCGCATAACGGAGGCATGTCTCGTTTTGTAGATAATGATTGTCATTTTTCGAATTTGTTTCATACTGCGTGTTTTGGATTTTTATCTGGAAAAAGTAGAGGAAAGAGCAAAAAAATAAAATGTGTGTAACGATTCAGGAGTAAACTATGGATTTCGACATAAAAGATATTTCTCTTGCCGATGAGGGCAAGCTGAGCGTTGACTGGGCAAACAAAAGCATGCCTGTATTGAACATGATTAAAGAGAGGTTTGCAAAGGAAAAACCCCTGAAGGGAATGAGATTGGGGGCGTGCCTCCATGTGACGACGGAAACGGCGAGTCTCATGACGACCCTGAAAGCCGGGGGGGCCGAGATCGCCCTGTGTGCTTCCAATCCCCTGAGCACTCAGGACTATGTTGCCGCCTATCTGGTCAAATATCATGACGTTCCTGTCTTCGCGGTTAACGGCGAGGATACCGACACCTACTACGGTCATATCAATTCGGTTCTCGATATGAATCCTGTGTTGACAATGGATGATGGTGCCGACCTCGTTTCGACGGTTCATTCGCAGCGGCGTGAAATGATCGATGGAATAATCGGAGGGACGGAGGAGACTACTACAGGTGTTATACGGCTGAAGGCGATGGCCGAGAAGGGTGTGCTGGGATTTCCTTTGATTGCCGTAAATGACGCAAACACAAAGCATATGTTTGACAATCGCTATGGAACAGGGCAGAGCACTATTGATGGAATCGTTCGAGCTACCAACCGACTGATAGCAGGATCGATATTTGTTGTCTGCGGTTATGGATGGTGTTCACGCGGGCTTGCAATGAGGTCTGCAGGAATGGGGGCGAATGTTGTGGTGACCGAAGTGGATCCTCTGCGTGCCCTCGAAGCTGTGATGGACGGCTACCGCGTGATGCCAATCGCGGAGGCTGCGGAGATAGGTGACTTCTTCTGTACCCTGACCGGTGATATCAATGTCATCCGTAGAGAGCATTTCGTCACCATGAAGGATGGGGCGATTGTTGCCAATTCGGGACATTTCAATGTCGAACTCGATTTGAAGGGGCTTGCGGAGATCGCCGTACACAGAAAGAGAGTACGACACTACATTGAAGAATTTGCTCTAGAAGACGGCAGGTGTATCTATGTCCTTGGTGAAGGTCGACTGGTCAATCTTGCGGCAGCAGAAGGACATCCTTCCAGCGTGATGGATATGAGCTTCGCCAATCAGGCCCTCTCTGCGGAGTATCTTGTCACCCATGGAAAGGATCTCAAAAATACCGTTTACAGCGTTCCTGAAGAAATAGACAGGGATATCGCCCGACTGAAGCTGGAGGCGATGGGCATCACAATCGACACCCTCACGCCGGAGCAGGAAAAGTATCTGAACTCTTGGGAGATGGGAACATAGACCGCAGTTTCGAGTTTCGAGTTACGGGTTTCAAGTTTTGCCTCAAATATAGTAGTTGTGTACAATGCAAAATTTTGAACCTGGAACTCGGGACTTCACGTTTTTACTTTCCTCACCATGTACACCGCACCCGCAGCGAAGAGTATATTGGCAAGCCACGCGGCAAAGAATGGATGCAATGTGCCTGAGCGCCCCAGTGAGAGACTGAAGGCGTAGACGATCCAGTAGGAAAACCCTATGATAATACCCACGGCGATGCTTTGTGAAATTCCACCGCTTCTTTCGGATCTCAGCAGAGGGAATGATATGCCGATCAGTGAAAGGATAACACTCACAAAGGCGAATGCGATCTTCCCGTGCATATCCGCGATATATCGCGTGGCATCATATCCTTCCGCGTGAAGGTTTTCAATGAATTTTCTCAGTTCGAAAAATCCCATCTCTTCCGCGTCTTTTTGCACAATCATGAAATCTGACGGTTCTTCAGCAAGATTTATGATACGTGATTTTACTCGTTCCACGACGGGAAGGCTTTCGGGAGGAAACGTGGTAATGAGCAGATCATTGAATGTCCATTTTTGGTTTTTCCACTGTGCTCCTTGGGCATCGATACGCTTTGAGAGTCGCATGTCACGGTCAAGATAATTGATCGTTATGCCCTTTAGTGTGCCGCTCTCAGGGTCAAACACGTTGAAATTATATATGGCGTCTTTGTTTCTGAACCAAATCTGGTTTTGCTTGAAAACCCCCAGTTTTTCTCGTTTCTGGACCTCTATCAGTTTGATATGTCTTGCCTGTTCGTTGGCGTATGGTGTCACGAATTCATTGAGAAAAAATGAAAGGACACAGATCAACAGAGAAAAAACCACGAGGGAGATCGAGATTCGATAGAGACTTACACCGTTTGCCTTCATGGCAATTATTTCGCTGTGTTTCGAGAGGATGCCGAACGTCAGAAGAGATGCAAGAAGGACAGAGACAGGCATCATGAGCGACAGTGTCATCGGAATTTCATAAAAGAAATAAGAAAAGATCTGCAGAAGGGTGGCGTCATTGCTCAGAAACATCCGTATTCTTTCGAAAAAGTCAACTATCAGAAAAAGGAGAATGAGGGATGCCACAATCAAAAGGAACATTTTCAGGAATTCTCTGATTATGTAACGGTCGAGTGTATTCATCTACTTTTCTTTCGTAGTGCAGTTATGGTGATGAGGCATTTTTTTCTCATTACTCCGTGTTTTCCGGTTCTGAGGTGTAAACACTTTCCTCCTGATAAAAGATGGAACTATAAAGTCGAGTCTGGGAGGTCGTTCCTTTACCACTCTGATTAAAAGGTAGATTCCAAGTACTCCGAGTACGATGTTGGGGACCCATGCACCAAGGGTAGGTGACAGTCTACCCGTTTCCCCGAGGGCTTCACCGCTGAGTTGTAGTACATAATAGGTCGTGATTACAACGAGACCGACGGTGAATCCTCTCGATTTTCCTGACCTGTGTTGACCAATACCGAGGGGAAGCCCTAAAATGCCGAAGACAATGCATGAAAAGGGAATAGCCAGCTTTTTATTCAATTCGAGGACAATTTCCCTGAACTTTCTTGCCTCCAATCCATGCTTCTTTAGGGTGGCAATCAGTTCGGTGAGGTTCATCTCCTTACTTTTCTTATCAGTGATGCCATCGCGGCCCTGCGTAATAGGGGTAGAGAGGTCAAGGGTGATATCATATGAGCTGAAATCTATTTTTTTGTAGGATCGCTGATTTGAAGCGACAGTATGGGTGCTGCCGTTTTTCAGTCGAAGGGTTACCGTCATCGATTCGGGATTTGATATGAGATACCCTTTCTCGGCAATGATGGTTGTCGGTTCCTTGATTATTCGTTTGTCGGCTATAAAGACGCCCTCCATGAAGTCGCCATGCACGGGAATCTTGTTTGCGTAGAGCACCAGTCCCTTGAAGTCATCATTGAATATTTTTTCCTTGATGCCAATGGTTGCCTTTTTCTTCGCGATGTCGAAGAGAAGATTTCGGGTGGCATAGTTACCATAGGGGACAAAATACATTCCCATGGTGACACTGATGATAAATGCCAGCAAAGCCGCTCCGGCAATGGGTACGAAAAGACGATACAAACTCACACCTGAAGATTTCAATACGGTGATCTCGTTGTCCGCCGACAGTCTCCCCAGTCCTATAAGGATAGAAATGAGCAGAGATATCGGTATTGTTATGAGCAAAAACGAGGGCAGCAGGTAGAGAATAAGTTTCGAGACATCGATAATGCTCACTCCTTTGTTGATCATGAGATCCATCAACTGGAGAATTTTACCCATGAGCAGTACAAACGTGAGCACAAAGAGCGACATGCCGAAAGGGAAAAAGATTTCTTTTGCTATGTATCGGTCTATTATTTTAATCATAGGTGCTTGACGATATGATTTCATGTGTCTCGAAAACATATACTACCTGCGTAAATATTGCAATTTTTCCGTGTCACCGGTGGCCGTGTTTTTACCGTGTGACCGTAGGGCCGGCATTGAGAATGATGGCATGGGACGAGGGAGTCAACAGTGTTGACCTTCAAAGGCAAATTTGTTAAACGGGTGTATCGTTGTGATGTTAAATAAATGTTTTTTCTGTGCAATTTTAGATTAAAAGGAGGGGTATTGTGATCGATCTTCATACACATTCGATTTTTAGTGATGGTGTGTTAATTCCAACGGAACTGGCAAGGAGAGCTGAAGTAAGGGGATACCGCGCAATTGCAATTACGGATCATGCGGATCATTCCAACGTTGATTTTATTGTTCCGAGAATGGTGAAGGTATGTGAAAAAATATCTTCGGCCTTTTCCATACGGGCAATACCGGGAATAGAACTCACGCACATCTACCCCGAGCACATATCTGAACTGGCCGGAGAGGCACGATCAATGGGAGCAGAGATCGTCGTCGTTCACGGTGAAACAATTGCAGAGCCTGTGCTGCCGGGTACCAACCTTGCGGCTGTCAACGCTCCCATCGATATACTGGCACATCCGGGTCTGCTTTCGGAACAGGAAGCGAAAATTGCGGCGCACAATTCCATATTTCTAGAAATTTCGGCACGAAAGGGACACAGCCTCACCAATGGACATGTGGTAAAGATCGCGAGAAAGTGTGGGGCGGGCCTTGTATTGAATACGGACAGCCATGGACCGGACGATCTCGTGGACATCAACCAGGCCCGAAAGATTGCAGCAGGAGCGGGGATGACGGAAGAAGAAATAGAGGCAATGTTTAAAAACTCCGAGTACCTCGTTGGAAGATGTGGGTGATGCCTTATGAGTTGCTGGCGGGTGAAATTCGTACCGTCAATGATTGATGCACTATAATACACGGGAGTATGTGGTACACAATGACAGCCGTTTTTCTCTCTGATGCACACCTGAAAAACAAATATAGCGAGGGATATCGAAATCTGCTCGATTTTCTCTTATCACTCAGGGGTGAGATAAGCGATCTTTTCGTCGTCGGTGATCTTTTCGATTTCTGGTTTTGCCGCAACGACACTATTTACCCTGACTTTGAGGCGGTAATCAATGTACTGTTGAAGCTCAAGGATGAGGGAGTGGCGATTCATCTTTTTGAGGGGAATCATGATTTTTTCCTCGCGGGGTTTTTTGAAAAGTACGGCATCAGGGTATTTCCCGAAGGAACGATGATGGAAATGGATGAAAAGAAGATATTCGTCTCCCACGGCGACACCATCGACACAACAAACACACCGTACCTGTTCTTGAGGAGATTCTTGCGCAGCAGAGTGTTTTACATGACGCAGAAAGCCCTTCCGCCTGCTTTCTTGTGGAAGGTGGCCGAGGTAAGTTCAAAAATGAGTAAAGATCACCTCGCCCGACCACCCGATGGAACGATTGATACGATGAGGTCGTTTTCCTTGAAGAAGTTCCGTCAGGATTGTGATGCAGCCATATTCGGGCATTGTCACACTCCGCTCATCGAACACTATGCCATTGACGGCAGGAAAAAAACCTTTTCCATACTGGGTGACTGGATTCATTATTATTCGTATCTCATGTATCGAGATGGTGAATTTGTTCTTCTTACATATAAATAGACAACAAAAAATATGGACAGACAAACTTAGATATGATAGTCACGATCTGCTGTCGGTGAGGGGAGAGAAGTGTTATGAATTTCGGTGGGATAAGTCACGACCATAAATCTTTTGAACATGCCACCTTTGTGGTCGTTCCGGTCCCCTATGATTTGACCACGTCATATCTGGCCGGGGCACGGAAAGGGCCTTCCGCAATCCTGGATGCTTCAAGCCAACTGGAGCTTTTCGACGAGGAACTTCGCTGCGAGACATACCATACAGGCATTCATACACGCGCACCACTTGAAGTAACGGCACACGGACCTGAGACGATGATTAACGTGGTGCGAAGAGAAATTACCGAGATTCTCTCTTGTGATAAAATACCAGTGATGATCGGGGGAGATCACAGTATTACTGTGGGTTCTGTTCAAGCGATGAAAGAAAAATACCCCTCACTTTCCGTTCTCCATCTCGATGCTCACGCCGATATGCGGGATACGTATCAGGGAACACCTTACAGTCATGCGTGTGTGAGTCGAAGGATATTCGAATTATGTCCTTTAGTGCAGGTGGGTGTCCGGAGCATGAGCGCCGAGGAGGCTGCATTTATGGAAGAGAACAGCGTGCGCATGTTTTCACCCGCTTTCATTAATGAAAACACACAATGGGAAAAAGAAATATGCAAGTGCTTATCTGACGATGTCTATGTGACCATAGACCTCGATGCCTTTGATCCATCAATCATGCCGGCGGTTGGCACTCCGGAGCCGGGGGGTATCATGTGGAAAGACATGACTCGTCTCATGCGGGAGGTTGCTGAAAGCTGCAAAATACGGGGGTTCGACATTGTTGAGCTGGCCCCCATTGCAGGAATGGTTGCTCCTGACTTTACGGCAGCCAAACTCACCTACAGGATTATGGGATATATAACCTCGGCAAAATAGATACCTGTAAGGAGGAGGAACGTTAATGGATCTTGTACCAAAAAAAATGTTTTTTACGAAGGGTGTTGGTTCCCACAAGGAGGAACTTCATTCTTTTGAGTTGGCATTGCGAGATGCCGGGATAGAAAAGTGTAATCTCGTGAAAGTATCGAGTATCTTCCCCCCGGGGTGCAAGATTATCTCAAAAAGACAGGGCATGAAGGAATTACAACCCGGTGCGATTACCTACTGCGTCATGAGTCGCTGTTTCAGTAATGAGCCAAGGAGACTCATCGCTGCCTCCATCGGGTGTGCTATTCCCACGGACAAAACGATGTACGGATATATCAGTGAGCACCATGCCTACGGACAGACCCAGAAGCAGGCAGGTGAGTATGCCGAGGACCTGGCTGCAGCCATGCTTGCCTCGACCCTCGGAATCGATTTCGACATCGATGCAGCCTGGAACGAAAAAGAAGAGATATTCAAGATAAGCGGGAAAATCGTCAAAACAACCGAAATTACACAATCTGCCATCGTCAAGAATAGCGGATTCACGTCTGTGTTGGCGGCAGCCGTGTTTCTCTTTGATTGACTGACGTTTTGTCTCTTTGCGAATGTGTTTCAGCCGGACAGAATATCTGTAGTAACCACGAGATTTTACGGGTATATCATGGCCAGAATGTGTTGACTGGTCGAGCTCATGGGTGTGAACCAGTGAATACAGTGATTGTGGGATGATAACTGGCCAGTGTTTTTATCGCGCGTTTCATGAGTAGGTAAAGTAACCAACAATCCTCACGTTTCTGACTTCTCTTTGGAGGCGTAAGGCATGAGATGCCCGAAATGCCGGTTCAATAATCCGGAAGGGTTGGCTTTTTGCGGAAATTGCGGACAGAAGTTTGAAAGAATCTGTCCTGCCTGTTCCTCTGTAAATCCCCCTGATTTTAATTTCTGTGGCAAGTGTGGATGTCGTTTCGAAGATCCGTTTGATGCGGCATCAACAGGACAAGACCTGTCTATTCCCCCCCCAATAGCGGACACTGCCTTGACGGAAGATGCTGCCATCTCCATAGCGAGCGAGAGACGACACCTTACGGTTCTGTTTTCCGATCTTGCCGGCTATACGGCCATGTCAGAGACACTTGATCCTGAAGATGTTCAGGAAATCATGAATCGCATCTTCGGTAAGGTTGCTCAGATCGTTGCCAGATATGAAGGGTACATCGATAAGTTTATCGGCGACGCGGTCATGATCATTTTCGGTGTTCCGAAGGTCCACGAAGATGACCCGTTCAGGGCTATTATAGCCGCCCGCAAAATTCACGAGGCGGTGGATTTAATCAGCTCACAGGTCGAAAGGAGGGTCGGACGACCAATAGCGATGCACACCGGGATCAATACGGGGCTGGTCGTAACCGATGAGATGGATACTAAAAAGGGGAGACACGGAATGACGGGTGATACCATTAACGTGGCAGCTCGTTTGACCGACATGGCAGGGGCAGGTGAGATACTGGTCGGGTCGGATACGTTTCATTTAACACAGGGGTATTTCAATTTTGAGATGTGCGAACTCGCAAAGATAAAGGGTAAAGCGGAACCAGTTTTGTCTTACCGATTATTGTCTCAGAAGTTCAGGCCCGTCAAAATACATCATCCCGCAGGCTTGCGGGCCGAACTTATCGGGAGAAAAGTAGAAATGACCCAGCTTGCGGAAGCGGTTTCACGAGTGGAGGCGGGGAGCGGGGCGATTGTTTCCATATGTGGTGACATAGGTACGGGGAAAAGCAGGATTGTGGAAGAATTCAAGGCCACGCTGGATTTTCATGAGTTGCAGTGGTACGAGGGACACGCGCATGCCTATTCGCAGAATACCCCATATTTTCCGATAATCGATCTTCTCGGACGTTTATTTCAAGTTGAAGAGGGCGATACGGCGGATGAGCTCAAAGAGAAGATTCACGCGAGTGCAAAGAAGTATATCGGGGAACGACAGGATTTGATCCCATACGTCGGGACGCTCTTTTCGCTTAACTATGAGGAAATAGATGAAATAAGTCCGGAAGTATGGAAAAAGAAATTACAAACGGCTGTAAACAAAATACTGGCGGGTCTCGCCCGCGGGAAACCGGCAATCATCTGCTTGGAAGACCTTCACTGGGCCGATCACTCATCGATTGAACTAATCCGTTTCCTTCTCACCGAATTCCGATACCGAATCCTCTTTGTGTGTATTTACCGTCCCGCTTTCGATCTTTTCCAGAGCCATCGTCAGAGTGAGTTGGGAGAAAGATATCGAGAAATCCATCTGAGCGAACTTTCGCCTACTGACACACTCCATCTGATCGAGTCGTTTTTGGGAACCAATAGTGTCCCAGCCGGCTTGAGGAACTTCGTTCGGAATAAGGTCGGAGGAAATCCATTTTACCTGGAGGAGTTGGTAAATTCCCTTGTTGAATCTGAAGTGCTGGTGCATGAAAATGGCAGCTGGAATTTGCGTCGGCCGATAACTGATATCGATATCCCTGCAACACTGCAGGGAGTAATCTCTGCGAGACTGGACCGAATCGAGGGTCACACCAGGAAGGTGCTTCAAGAAGCCGCTGTTGTCGGCAAGGCGTTTTTCTATGACGTCCTGAAAAGAATAACCGCCTTCGGAGATGTTCTTGACGAAGCCCTGAGAAATCTCGAGAGATTGGATGTGATGAAGCGAAGATCCCCGTCGGTCGATACGGAATATATTTTCAAACATGCACTGACGCAGGAAGTTGTCTACCAGAGGATTCTCAGAAAAGAGCGCGAAATAATACACGGTCGAATAGGGACGGTAATAGAAGAACTGTATAAAGAAAGACTTCCTGAATTTTATGAACTTCTTGCGTTTCATTATGGGCGAAGCAGGTCCGTCTCCAAGGCTATCGATTATCTGCTAAAATCAGCAGAGAAAAGCTTCGCACGATATTCTCTCGATGAATCGCATCGATACTACACCGAGGCCTTTTACATCTTATCGTTAATGGAGGAACGGACGGAACACGAAAACGAACTTTTTGTTGATCTTTTCAATGGATGGGCACTGGTTTACAACCAGCGAGGCGATTATAGCGGATTGATCAAGATTCTCAAGGAGTATGAGCCCTTGGTCGACACTATCAGCAACACGGCACGAGGAGGGATGTTCTATGGATGGCTCGGATGGGCACTAAGGCAGCGTGAAGAGCTTGATGAGGCGTATCACTATCTCAGCAAGGCCATTGCATGTGGCGAGAAGATCCAGGTCCCACAACTCATCGGTTACGCATGTGCATGGCTCACTCAGACATGCGCTGATATGGGAAGAATAGACGAAGCTATCACTTTCGGCATGAGGGCTGAAGAACTTATACGGGTCATGAAATCAGATCACCTGTACTTTCAATTCTGCATGTTTGGTCTTGGGCTTGCGTACTACTTCAAGGGTGAGTGTCGCAATCAATTGGAAATTGGTACGAAACTACTTGATTACGGTCATGCGCACCAGGATCTTCGATCTACCGCCATGGGTCATAATATCTGCGGGATGGCCTATTCGACGATTGGTGACATGCCGCAATCAATCGACTGCTTTCAGAATGCGATACGGGTAGCAATTGATCCCATGATCTCTTGTCTGTCACGGTTCTTTCTCGGAATGAGCTTCCTTTCCGACGGTATGATCAATGAAGCCGAAGCGGTGCTTGATGAAGTAATGGAGTTTAACACAACGTATGGCCTTGAGACAATCGGTACCTCTGCTGAAGTGTTGATGAGCATTATTGCCATCACAAAGGGAGATTTCACCGAGGGAGTGAAGAGGGCGGAAGATGCGTTACAGTCATTTCTCAAAAACGGCAGCATGTATCGGTACGCTACGGTCGAACACTTTGTCGGCAGATTGTATGTGCAGATCTTGATGGGTGAAGGGAACAGATCTTCCTCTTTTCTGGCTAATAATGGTGGTTTCTTATTACAAAGCCTTCCACAGGCAGACAGAAAGGCAGAGGAACACTTACAAAAGGCGATCAATATTGCCGAAAAAATAGGTGCGAAGAGTATACTGGCCCAGGCAATGGTAGATCTCGGTCTGCTGCAAAAATGCCGTGGCAGAATTGAAGAGGCGAGAAACTGTATTCGCCAGGCCGCCGATTGTTTTGAGGAATGCGGTGCAGTGGGATATCTTAACCAGGCGAACGAAATTCTTTCGTCGCTGTGATTACGGAAATTATCATGAATAACAATAGGTAGGAAAACAATGCACCTGTAAATATACCGCATTCTTTTAGCAAACTATACAAAACACTTGACAAGAACATGTCCTGCGTTTAGTATAGCTTTCTTTGTTACAAAAAGTGACGCGGGGTGGAGCAGTCAGGTAGCTCGTTGGGCTCATAACCCAGAGGTCGTCGGTTCGAATCCGGCCCCCGCTACCAAAGTAATATTAAGGGGTTACGAGGTAATCGTAGCCCCTTTTATTTTGCCAATATCATGATTACCCCACACTATACCCCACATGTATAATTATTTTGGCTCATTTCAACGGCCGATTTAATGATTTTATTGCGGACAGTAAATGAATATCATGAATTTTGTTGAGCGGATTTTTAAAAACTTCTAACAAGATATCTGTAACCTTTATTTCGGACGCATTCTTGACGATGTCAGACTTATCAAAGGTTTTGCGGCTGGCTGATATCCTGTGGATTCGGATTGATATCTCAGAAGTCATCAGGGCAAAGACGCCTTCGCTTCACCATGATGTGTTTCGCCTAGGCGTACAGAGTGTCGATCCATTTCAGAGCCTCTACATCGCTGATTTTTCCCAGATATCGTTCTGTGGTAGACAAGTTTGAATGGCGTAATATGATTTTCGATACGATCTCTATGGGAACGCCGGAACGACTGGCATAGGTCGCGGCATGACGCCTCAGGTCATGTGGTCTGAGATGAATGCCTACAACACTTCCCGCTTTTGCAACCATTTCCCGTGCAGCCTCATAACATATCGGGAAAATACGCTGCTGAGGTTGAATGCCCTTTTCCCTGATATAGTCCTTGAGCCTATCCGCAAGCCTCTGTGGGATGAAAATAAATTCCTGTTCCCTCCCGCTTTTGGGTTCTCTGAGGGTGAGTTTCCGATCATTGATATCCGAAGGGGTAAGCTTCAGCACCTCACTGATTCTCATTCCGCCGCGTGCCATCAACTCAAGTATTAATCGATTTCTGGGTTTGGATGTTCTGAAGATAATTTCATCAACGGTTTCCTTTTCGATAATGTTCCAATGATTTGATGGTCTGGATCTGAAAAGTTTTTTTAGCATCGGAGTGTCGCAAGGATTCCGAAAGTCTGAATCAAGATTGTTTTTGATGAAGTTGAAAAATGCCGATAAATGAGCGTAACGTGTTCGCTTCGTCTGCGGCTTTTTTCCCTCGGTGATTTGATTCACGAAAGGAAGAATCCTCTCTGTTGTTATCTCTTCTAGATTCTCACTCCCAAATTCTTCAACGAGTTGCTTTAAAACCAAATTGTACGCTCTGACGGAGTTTTCTTTTGAATGAGCCTTGTGGTACGTCAGAAAAAGTTTTGCTGCCTCTGAAATTTTCATTGCACTACCTCCTTTGCTTTGTATGGTGATAGATATTATAAGGAATTGATACAACTTATCCAGAGAATCGGTTTTTTCTCGGGATCGATTCCAGCACATCGGCAAATTCAATAGGCAAAATTTGGCTAAAACGCCAAAGAAACCGGTTTAATCATTTGATAATGGTTTTTTTCTATGCCTTCGGGATGAAAAGACGTAGAGTTTGGGAATTTTTTTGGAAGCTGTCGGCAATCTGAAACTTTATGGCCTTGCTATAGCTATCGAGCGCATATAATCAGTCTGAGGCCCCATTATTTCAAAACGACAATATCATACTGTCATCAATATAATAAAAGTAACAATGTAATTTTGATACTATACCGTTGTCATCACCTCTTGATGTGTTGTTGATTGGCTCTGCAAACAAACAGGTACATAAAATACAAAATTGTTCTGTTCCAATACCCTCTTAACTTATTTTGTAATGATACCTTTTAAACTGCCGGAAATGATGGACGCGAGATTGACAATAATATGGGGGAGTGCCATACCACCGGGACAGGCAAGGTATTTTGGTTTCCATTCAGGTTCGAACTTTTCTTTATACTGCCTCAAGCCCCGGAAATTGTAGAAATGTTCCCCATGGTGGAAAAGAAAATTCCCCACCCGGTTCCACAGTGGAGCAAGTTCGTGATCTTCGAGACCCGAAAGAGGTGCCATTCCGAGGTTAAACCATTGGTACCCTTCCTGCCTTCCCCAGAGCATGAGCTCGACAAATAGATACTCCATCACGCCATGAGGTGCATTGGAAAGATATCGCATCAGGTCGATGGAAAGCTCTTCTTTGTCTGCTCCCGACCAGAGATTGGCAAAGGCAATAATATGGCCCTCTTTCTTTACCACTCCGGCAGGAAACAGCTTCACATAACTGTCTTCAAAGAATCCGAGGGAAAACCTCTTTTCCCCGGTGTTTTTTTCCCTCAACCAGGCATCGGAAATCCTCTTTAAGTCGGGCAGTAACGGGGTAACAGCTTCCGGCGACAGGATCTCAAACCTGCACCCCTCATTTTCCAGCTTATTCTTCGTATGTCGCATATCCCTCCGGTGACTCCCTTCAAGGCTAAAAGATTGAAGGTCAACCCGGGCTTCTTCTCCGAGATTGAGCAAGGTGAGACCGAGATCAAGATAAAGCGAGAGGTGGTCGGCGCCAACTTCGTAAAAAACGGTCCATCCGCCGTATTCATCAGCCACTTCACGGAACCTCCAGACAAGCTCAGGCCATTCTGCTTCCGGACCCACAGGATCGCCCATGACAATCCAACTGTGTCCTTCCACGCCATACATGATGAATGCGTCGGTCGTCCGGCTGAAAAGAAAAGATTTATCTCCCAGGAGGGCTAAATTGGCATATGTATTCCGTGACGCTTTAACAATCGAAGTAACCGTATTTACTTCTGTAGCTAATGGATACAAGAGTTCTCGGGGAGTCGGCCGCAGGAGTGTAGCAACGGCAAACATAAGGGCAATTCCGGCAGCTCCAGCCAGAGATCTGAGTGCTCGTGGGGCATCGCCGTACAGGGTGAAATGCCACCACAGATCATGGGAATACTCGACGTGTTTGAAAGAAAACAGTGTCAGCCAGAACGATAAGGTCACGACACTGAAAATTGCTGCAATCCAGCCGGGAGAGAATCGCTGACTGATGAGAGATGCCTTGCGGTAAAAGTATCGGCGGCAGGGAAGCAAAGCCACCAGCATAACGGACAATATGAACGCCTCTTCATAATCGAATCCCTTGAGCAGAGAAACCGCTATCCCTGCACCTAAGAAGATCACCGTCAGAAAATAAGCTGCATCGATCCTTCGCCAGAGACCCCTGGCAAGAAGCAGCAATCCGGCTCCAACGAGGCTTCCGAGAAAGTGTGAGAATTCAATAAGGGGCAACGGGAGAAACTCTTTTATCCATGCAAGACGTGACCCTATCGCTGGTGTTGCTCCTGAGAACAGCAGGATTGCCCCGCCGATGAATGTTGTGACAGTCAAAATACGGGGAACTACCCGGGGAACCCATTCGCCAAAGACCCGGGCTATCCATTGTACTTCTTTTTTACGCTGGATTACTTCCTGGGTTCCGAGAAGAGCGGCGGCAACGACAAGGGGAAGGACATAGTATATACCCCGGAACACAATGAGTGCACCGAGAACTTCCGAAGCCTGAGCAACGGGAGATAGGAGCACGAGGATGAGCGTTTCGAATACGCCCAACCCTCCCGGTATCTGGCTTACTATTCCCGCCATCTGTGCCAACAGGTAGATGCCGAGAAATCCGTAAAACGGTATACCAGGTAAGTGAGGAAGCAGCGAGTAGAGGACACTGCTGGCTAAAATCCAGTCCAGCATTGCGAGGCCAATCTGGGCAAGAGAAAGGCGGATCGGTGGCACAACAAGTGTCCATCCTCGGATTGTGAGAGGCTTCCTCACTAAAAAACTCCATAAAAGATATGCCACCACGACAGCGATGAAAAACACTCCGAGAAGACGGAGGGATACGTGGGGTAGATGAAGTGAAGCAGGTACCTCCATGGGTACCAATGTGTAAATGATGCTGCCAAGTGCCAGGAATCCGAGCCAGAATGTTACACTGCAGAAGACAACCACTTTTCCGATCTCAAGCGTTGAAAGCCCCCATGCAGAGTAGAGACGATAGCGCACGGATGCGCCGGCTATCATCGCTAGGCCGATATTATTACTGAAAGCATACCCGATGAAGGATGCCAGGGCAATTCTGCTATACGCGAGCGAATACTGTATATACTTCAGGGCCAGGGTATCGTATCCCGTCATTACGCAATAACTGATGGCTGTTAAAAGCAGAGCCAGCAATAGTTGCTGAGGGGGAAGTTCATGCACGTACCGGAGAACATCATGAAGAGGATGCGCCTTGAGTTCATTATGGATAACCCAAAGAGCTGCTGAAAAAAGTAACAGGCCGACGAGGGGTCCCAAACTATGAAGCAGTTTTGTCTTCATTTTGGTTTAATCTCTAAATAGATTTATTCGTAAGCATAAGTCGTTAGTCATCCGCATCAGATTCATTATTACCCTTTACAGGTGTTTTGTTGTTTATATTATGAATCAATTCGACTAATTAATTTGAGATTCCCTTGCTTGGGATATTTTTTATACTATAAAATTATGCTCTGTCGTGGAAATGCAAATGTAGTCTCCCTTTAATGCATCAAACGAATTCAGGCGGCGGATGTCAGATATGCCGGGGAAAATCATCATTTAGAAAATTCATATCAGGATTTTCAGTTTTGCTGGTTCAACAATTCAAAAGAAATATAAATAATGGTACATGCAATTGGACATTAATAAATCGAGCCACCTTCTTACAATTCATCCGCTTTATCGTCCGAGTCCCTGGAGCTTGCTGAATTGTTTACAACGTGTGTCTGTAAATCAAGCATCATCTTGTGAATCATAGATAAGGCCAGATTTTGAGCCTCGAAATGTTCTATAATTATCCTGATTTCCTCTTCGGCCTTCTGGTTTATTTGATAGTCGTTATGGGCTTCAATACGATCCTTTTCTTCCTGACGGTTTTGGCTCATCATAATAATGGGGGCAGTATAGGCTGCCTGCAATGAAAGAACTAGATTCATCAAAATAAAAGGATAAGGGTCCCAATGTGATACCCATGCCGTTACATTCAATATTGCCCAGAGTACAAATATTGATGATTGCACGACGATAAATTCCCACGATCCGACAGTTCGTGCGATCCAATCAGAGGCCCGCTGTCCAAAAGTCATTTGTTCCTCAAATATTTCATTGACATTGCGAACCTTGTGTTTATGGGTAAACTGTACGGGAAAATGTAATTCAAACATTGAGACGAAACCTCCTTTCTTATTAATTCAATCGTTTTTGCTTTGATTGTCTTATAGATAAATACATTTTTATGTGGTTTTATGTCAATTCAGGAATAGGATAAACATAAATACACTATGACAAGAAAAGGATATATCCATCAACTCTAACGATTTTTAGAAAGGCGGAAGACGTGATTGAACAAGTCAATGAATCTATAATAGTAAATCATGAATTGGAAAATTTCTTGCTATGATGATATTGTAGGAAAAAACAAACTATTAACAGTACCGAGGGGATTAAATATTCATGGTGATGGAGAACACAGTAAAGTCGGTATTCAGAAAAGTTTCCCCTCAGAGGTAATTAGATGAAACTTGCAACCAAGCTTGTATCTATACTTGTTTTGGGGCTAATCATCATCCTGGCAATTGATGGGTATCTTTCGGTCCAGCGCGACATTGAAATCTTTGAAACAGATATGAAGCGAGACGCCCATCTGTTTGGTCGCGCTATGAAGGATCTGGTTATCGATGTGTGGCACACTAAAGGGAGGCAGCGGGCCTTGGCGTTAATTGCGAACGTGAATAGGGGAGATCACCAACTGCACATACGTTGGGTTTGGTTGAACGCACTGCCGGATGATCCTTACAGCCCCCGGGCACCTCGAGAAAAGCTTGACACCGTGGTGCGCGGAAATGAAGCTTCCTTCAAAGAGTGGTCTAAGGAAGGTAATGGCTATCTTTACACATATGTCCCCGTTAAAGTAGACAAAGAAATGCCGGGAGCCCTCGAGCTGTCCGAGTCGTTATCCAAACTGGACGAATATACTCACGCTACTATTGTCAGAAGATTAGTCTTGATGAGTATACTGGTGTTGGTAAGCGGACTTGCTGCGATAATGTTTGGTTTTGGAATGATAGGGCGTCCGCTGCATCGTCTGATCGGAAAAGTACGGCGCGTGGGAAAAGGTGACCTTTCGGGACCATTACCTGATCTGGGGGCTGGCGAGTTTTCAGAGCTCGCGACTGCGGTCAATACGATGTGCGAGCAGCTCGATAAGGCACAGAAGACGGTTCGAAGTGAAACAGAAGCCCGGATTGCCGCCTTGGAGCAATTGAGACATGCAGATCGGCTCAGGACTGTCGGTGGGCTGGCCTCCGGAATCGCACACGAACTGGGTACGCCCCTTAACGTTGTTTCTGGAAGAGCCGGGCTGATTGCTGCAGGAAAATTGTCGGAAGGAGAAGTCGTAGAGAGTGCAAACATAATAAGAGCACAGTCAAAACGTATGACGACGATTATAAAACAGTTGCTTGATTTTGCGCGTCGAAGATCACCTCAAAAGACCTTAACTGACGTGCGACAAATAGTGACCCAAACGCTGGATCTTATGTCTCCTCTTGGCCGTAAACAAAAAATAACGTTATCTTTCGCGGGTGAGGAAACCCCTGTCATGGCAAAAGTGGATGCAGGACAAATCCAGCAGGTTTTAACTAACCTCATCGCAAATGCCATAGGAGCCATGCCCCGGGGAGGCAAAGTTGAAGTTGGTGTTCGCTACGAACATGCCCGACCTCCGGCAGGCCACGAAGATTATGACGGGGAATACCTCTGTATTTATGTGATGGACGAGGGCGAGGGAATCTCTGAAGAGAACATGCAACACCTCTTCGAACCTTTTTTTACCACCAAAGATGTGGGACAAGGCACTGGGTTAGGCCTTTCAATTGCCTATGGAATCGTTCAAGAGCACGGTGGATGGATAGGTGTAGAAAGTGAAAAAGGAAAGGGAAGTTGTTTCTCTGTCTATTTGCCCCAGGAGGTCGACAAATGAGTGGACGAATCTTGGTTGTAGACGATGATCGAACCATGTGTGAACTGATTGAAGCGGATATGCAACGAAGGGGATTCCAAGTATCCTGGTATACTTCAGCAGAAGAGGCTCTCCAAATACTAAAGGACGAAGAATTTGACGTAGTCCTGACCGATATTGAGATGCCAGGCATGAATGGGATTGATCTTTGTGATCAGGTTGTTTCCAACAGACCGGATGTGCCTGTTATCGTAATTACGGCATTTGGCAGTATGGAAACGGCTATTAGAGCAATCCGTGCAGGTGCATACGATTTTATTTCAAAACCGGTCGAAATGGATATACTCGCCCTTACACTGGAACGTGCAGTAAAACATCGTAACTTGCAGGAGAAGGTCAAGACCCTGAGCGAAGCTTTAGAGCGAACTGAAAAGTTCGATGAACTGCTCGGTTCAAGCATTCCGATGCAAAATCTCTATGATCAGGTTTCGCGCATTGCTGATTCCGAGGCCACAGTATTGATTACAGGTGAAAGTGGCACAGGAAAAGAACTTGTTGCGCGGGTGCTGCACAAGCAAAGCCGCCGACAGGGTGGTCCATTTGTTGCAGTTAATTGTGCCGCATTACCCGGTACGCTCATGGAAAGTGAGCTTTTTGGTCATACACGAGGTGCATTTACCGATGCCCGATCGACACGTAAGGGGCTCATACTGCAAGCCGAGGGAGGGACGCTGCTACTCGATGAAATCGGCGATTTTCCGATGACCTTACAACCCAAGCTTCTCCGAGCCTTGGAAGAACGGTCGCTCCGACCGATCGGTGGTGACAGCGAGATACCTTTCGACGTAAGAATCATTTCGACGACAAATCGTGATCTTGAATCAGCCGTCGAAGAAGGCCGGTTTCGTGAGGACCTTTTTTTTCGTATTAATGTTATTCAGATTGAACTCGCTCCGCTTCGTGCCCGAGGGATGGACGTTCTCCTCTTGGCTCAACATTTCACAGAAGAGTTCGCCGCCCGCACCGGTAAACACATCGTAGGCATGTCTGAACCCGTAGCTGAGAAACTCCTTGAGTATTCATGGCCTGGAAATGTGCGTGAGCTCAGGAACGTCATAGAACGCGCAGTAGCATTAACACGATACGAAAAACTTGCCGTAGAAGATCTACCGGAAAAAATTCGCGCTTACC
>Ga0272441_10002285_pt1 | contig 39140 bp, 31 predicted proteins | sample SSMProp6N_FD_193582 | JGI IMG/M metagenome (GOLD analysis project Ga0272441, IMG submission 193582) | Marine sediment archaeal communities from Little Sippewissett salt marsh, Falmouth, MA, United States - SSM-Prop-6N | ecosystem: Environmental > Aquatic > Marine > Wetlands > Sediment ... | reverse complement strand
GGGAGGTAGCATAAACGTCTGCTCATAATTGGCTTCTATTTCTCTGGCCATTCATTTCGCCTCCTGTTTCAAGGCAAGAATAACATATAAATACTTAAATGTCAATAAAAATTATGAGACAGCCTCTCAAGCCGGGCGCAAAGAGGAGCCGGCTGAAGCCGGCTAAGCCGTGGCAGATTGGGCGTCTGAGGGGCCTTGGCAGATTGGGCGTCTGAGACTTTGGCAGATTGGGCGTCTGAGGGGCCTTGGCAGATTGGGCGTCTGAGGGGCCTTGGCAGATTGGGCGTCTGAGACTTTGGCAGATTGGGCGTCTGAGACTTTGGCAGATTGGATGTCGGGGGAATTGGGTCTTGCTGCGATCACGGAGTCAATAGGGCCAAACATGGGACGTATCCGACGTACGGGATATGGGACGTTGAGGGGGTTAAGCGGGCGATTGAAGCGGGAAGGCATTGACGTGCTACGATAGCGGGGGCGAGGCAACTTTGGGAGGTACAGTGAATGAGCGCGCGGAGCGGTGATTTCATGTGGGGCGCCGTAAGCTCTGCGTTTGTGGTGGAGGGTGGCAACTTCAACAGCGACTGGTGGCGGTGGGAACAGCGTCCGGGGCGGATTCGCGATGGTTCGACGTCGAAGGTTGCGGCGGACCATTACGGGCGGTACGAGGAAGATTTCGGGCTGGCGCGCAAACTGGGGCACAAGGCGCACTTGTTTGTTCTGGAGTGGAGCCGGATCGAGCCGGAGCAGGGCTGGTACAACGACACGGCTATTGAACATTACGGTGAAGTTTTTGATGTTCTGGAACGGGAAGGGCTGGAGCCGGTTTGCGCGCTGCATCACGGTTCAAATCCGGCGTGGCTGGACAAGCTCGGCGGCTGGGGGAGCGGGAAGGCGGCGCGGGCGTTCGAACGGTACGCCCAACGCGTTGCGGACGCGTTCGCGGCCAGGTGCCGGTGGTGGATCCCGATTCTCGAGCCGATGCATACGGTCGAAATGTCGAACCTGGAGGGGCTTTGGCCGCCGGGACGGGGTCGGCTGCTGGAGGCGCCGCAGGCTTTCCGCAACACCATTCAGGCCCACGCGTTTGCTTACCGGGCGCTGCACGAGCGCCGGCCGGACGCGCTTGTCGGGGCAAGCACGCGTGGGCGATGGTTTCGTCCGTACAATGAACACAGCGCCTGGGACTTCCGGGCGGCGGAGCGGGAAAACGAGCGGTGCAACCGGTGGACGTTCGATGCGGTCACTTCGGGCGGTTGGCCGCGAATAGGAGTGGGCGCGCCGGACGGCGCCCGCGAGACCGCGGATTTTCTGGCCTTTTCGTATTTCGGCGAAGAGATTGTCCGGTTCAGCGTGTTCCATCCGGGGAGGCGGTTCGCGCAACCGGTAGACGAGACGGGGCGGCCGATAGGGGGCGTGTTGCCGGCGCCTTACGCGGTGGCCGGGTTTCGGGAACTTATAAACACTTTCAGCAGATACCGTTTGCCGCTTTTGGTTTCCGGCAATGGTATTGCGACCGAGAACGACGAGGCGCGCTGCCGGTTCCTGCGGGAATATATTCCGGCGGTCCTGGAGGCGGTCGAGAGCGGTGTGGATTTGCGGGGTTATTTTCATTACGCGCTGCTGGATGGGTTCGAGTGGACGGAAGGTTACGAGGCCCGCTACGGTTTGATCCATGTGGACGTTGCCAGCCAGGCCAGGACGCCGAATCCGAGCGCCTGGATGTACAAGGACATCTGCGAAACCGGGCGCATCTCGGGCAAGTTCCGCGGCAACCCTGGCGATGGGGAGTCGAAACCATGAAGCTGATCCTTGCATGCGATTGCGGCGCTACGGGAACGCGTGCCGGGCTTTACAACGAGGGTGGCGGACTGTTGTCGGAGTGCGAGGGGGGGCCGGCGAACGCGGTGGAGCACGGCGCGTTGCATTGCGCGACGCTAATCGCGGGGCTGGGCCGGACGCTGGCGAAATCGGTTGGGGCGGAGCAGGTGGACGAAGCCGCCGCGGGTGTAGCGGGTGCTGCGCGGCCTCATTTGCGGGGTCTGATCGCGCAGGCGGGCCGGGAAATGCTGGGCGCGCGCCGGGTGCGGGTGACGGATGACCTGCACCCGATCCTGTTGGCGAACGCGGATGGGCTTGCGGCCATTGTGGTTACGGCGGGCACGGGTTCTTCGGTGCTGGCGACGGCGGGCCGGGGGCGGGACTTGATCGTGGGCGGCCACGGGCGTGTTTTCGGCGACGACGGGAGCGCGTACGGGTTGGCGGTGGCGGGGTTACGGGCGGCGGCGAACGTGTTCGATGGGGCGGGGCCGGAAACCGACCTGGTTGATTTGTTGCCGGACGCCGCGGGGCTGGAGGGGTTCGACCAGTTGGCGGAGTGGGCGGCCGACGCATCAAAAAGCGAGATCGCGGCTTTGGCGCACGCGGTGGTAAAGGCGGCCGTCGCTAACGATAAAGTGGCGTTTCAGACGATCCGCCAGCAGGCGGGCCTGTTGGCGGAACAGGCGCTGACGGCGGCGCGCCGCTTGGGTTTGCCGGCAAAAACGCCCGTGTTTATGAACGGGAGCCTGTTCAGCGAGTCGGAATATTATGCCAACGCGTTCACGCTTGCGTTCGAGGGCAAGAAACCGGCGTTGTCGCCGGTTTTGCCGCAGAAATGCGGTCACGAGGCGGTAAGAGACGTTCTGGGCGCCGAACCGGCGGTGTGGTATTCGGAAGCGGCGGGAGAGGCTGCGGCGCCTGTGCTGCCCGTGACGGAACGGCGTCTCGAACGGGGCAAGCATCTTGACGAGCTGGAACCGGCGGAGATGGTTCGGCGGATGGCGGCGGAGGATGCGGGAATACCTCGGGCCGTGCTTGCCGAAGTAGATGCGATTGCCACGGTAATTGAATGGGTGGCAGAGGCGATTCGGGCGGGGGGCCGGCTGGTTTATGTTGGGGCGGGCACCAGCGGGCGTCTTGGGGTGCTCGATGCGTCGGAGTGCCCGCCGACGTTCGGCGTGTCGCCCGAACGCGTTGTGGGGCTGATTGCCGGGGGGGTGCGGGCGTTGCGAGAGAGCGTGGAGCTGGCGGAAGACGATTCGGAGGCCGGGGGGGCGGAACTGGCGGGGTTGAAACCAGCGGTGGGGCAGACGGACGTGGTGGTGGGGATCAGTGCTTCGGGGCGGACGCCTTATGTGCTTGGCGCGCTGGACCAGGCGGCGCGGCGCGGGGCGAAAACGGCGCTGTTGTGCTGCAACCCGCCGCCGGGGCCGGAAGGGCGGGCGGCAATCGTCGTGGAAACGGGGCCGGAAGTGGTGGCGGGGTCGACGCGGCTGAAAGCGGGTACGGCGACGAAGATGGTGCTGAACATGATCAGCACGTGCGCGATGGCGCGGGCGGGGTACGTGTTCGAAGGCTACATGGTGCGGGTGCAGCCGGTGAGCACGAAGCTGATGGGGCGGGCGGCGCGTATCGTGGCGGCGCTTACGGGGTGGAATGAGGCGGACGCCAAGGATTTACTGAAGAAGGCGGACGGGAGCATCGGGGTGGCCGTGCTGATGGCGCGAAAAGGATTGGCGCCCGCCGAGGCGCGGAGAAAATTCGAGGAATCGGGAGGTTCATTGCGTGACGCGTTGGGGTAGTTGGTCGAGTTTTTTGTTGTTTTTTGTTTTTCTTCCGTCGGTTTGTTTTGCGGGGGCTGAGCCGGCTTTGGATCTTGATACGCTCCGCGTGCGGGTTCGGCTGCATGCGGCTGGGGAAATTTGCCTGAATGCCGGGGGAGCGGTGAGTGTGGCGTCGCCGGAGGGCACGAAAGAACTGCCGCCGGGGGCATATACGGTGAAGGCCGAATCTGTTTCGGCGCCGAGTCTGGCCTACCGGCTGTTTGTCAAGACGTTCCAGCCTGCCGAAGAAGCGAAGGCACGCGCGTTTATGGCCGACTGGAAGGGCCGCGGCTATGCGCCGGAAATGCTCGTGTTCGGGAAGAAATTTGCCGCTCCTTCGGGGGCCATAATCGACAACCGCAGCCTGTGGGTATCGGTTGGGCGGGCAGATTCGGCGAGGAAGGCGGACGCGCTGAAAGAGCATTTGGCGAAGGAGGAAGTGTGGGCATGGGTTGTTCCCGAACGGATTGGCCAGGGCGCGGGGGTGCTTACTGTAGCGAGCGGCGGCAAGACGGTTTTGCGTGCGCGGGCGCCGCTGACGTTTAGGAGCGCGGGGCCGCTGGAGGCGCCCGGAATAGACCGCGGGTTCTGGAATCCGCGGCACGAGACGTTGCGGTTCAGCGGCGCGCTCGAAATCGCGCCGGACCCTGACGGGCAGCTCGAGCTTGTTGAAGTTATTCCCGTGGAAGCCTATGTTGCGGGGGTGTTGCCGGCGGAGATGCCGGCGAGCTGGCCGGTGGAAGCGCTGAAAGCACAGGCTATCGCGGCGCGGACGGAAGTATTTGCCGCGCTTGGCGGGAAACACATGCTCGAAGGGTTCGACTTCTGCGCCACCGAACATTGCCGGGCGTACGGCGGGGCCGGGGCGCGCGAAGACGCTTCGGACAAGGCCGTGAGTACGACGGCGGGGCACGTGCTGGTGCGGGACGGGAAGTTCGTGGCGGCCGTGTTCAGCGCGAACTGCGGTGGGCGCACCGAGAACAACGAAGCGGTGTGGTCGGCGCCGCCCAACCCCGCGTTGCGGTCGGTTTCCGATGCAAAACAGGCCGGGCGGCCTGGATGGGAAGAGCGGGGTATGACCGTTTGGCTGAAACAACCCGCGCCGGCGTGGTGCGACCACAGGAGCGACTCTTTCCGGTGGACGCGCAGGTTTTCGGTGAAAGAACTGAGCGACATTGTCAACAAAAGACACGGGGTTGGCCGCGTGCGGGCGATCGAGCTTTTGGAACGGGGTCCGGGCGGACGATTGCGGGCAGTGAAGATCATCGGATCGAGCGGAAGCGCGGTAGTCAAAAAAGAACTTACGATTCGACTTGCATTTGGTGGGCTTCCGAGTGCAATGTTTATAGTTGAAACGGCTCGAGGCGCCGACGGACCTACCGCGTTCAGCTTCATCGGAGGCGGCCGCGGCCACGGTGTCGGGCTTTGCCAGGACGGCGCTTGCGGTATGGCGAAGGCCGGCAAATCGAGCCAGGAAATTCTGCGCCACTACTTTACCGGCGTGGACCTTATAAGGTTGCGTTAAATGAATCTGGAAGCGATGAAATCGAAGCCGGCCCGGTTCGCGGTGGGGCTGATGTCGGGTACTTCGTGCGATGGAGTGGACGCGGCGCTCGTGCGTATCAAGGGCACCGGCGACAACGTGCAGTTGAAGTTTCTCAAGTTTATCAGCATTCCCTATCCGGCGGCGTTTAAGAACCGGCTGATGTCAAAAAACCTGAGTGTTCACGAGGTCTGCCTGCTGAACTTCGAGCTTGGCGAGAAGTTTGCGGAGGCCGCGGCCGAAGTTATTAAAGTTGGGCAAACTGAAGGCGTCGAAGTGGATTTCGTGGCTTCGCACGGTCACACGGTTGCGCATATTCCCCCGCGCGACAACGGGCCGCACGGTACGCTGCAGATAGGGGAGGCGGCGGTGGTTGCCGAGCGTACGGGGTTGCCGGTGGTTTCGGATTTCCGGCCGGCGGATATGGCGGCGGGCGGCCAGGGCGCGCCGCTGGTGCCGTACGCGGACTGGGTGCTTTTCGGCAAATACGGGCGGGACGTGGCGTGCCTCAACTTGGGCGGGATCGCGAACTTTACCGTTGTAACCGAAGATCTCGGCAAGGTATACGCATTCGACACGGGGCCGGCGAATATGGCCATCGACGGGGCGGTTAGGCTGTTGACGCGGGGCGAGCAGCCGTTTGACCGGGACGGCGGGGCGGCGGCGAAGGGGAACGTGATTGACGAATTTCTCGAGTATCTGCTTTCGCATCCTTATTTCGAGCGGCAGCCGCCCAAGAGCACGGGGCGGGAAGAGTTTGGGCCGGAGGTTTACCTGCGCGATGCGCTGGCCAGCCGCAAGGACCACGAGTATGAAGATTTGGTGGCGACGGTGACGGCGGCGGTGTGTTTCAGCATCGTGCGGGCGTTCAACTGGCACATTAAGGCGCGGGTGGATGTCGACCGCATTATCGTGAGCGGCGGCGGGGCGTATAACAAGACGCTTATCAAGTGGATCCAGCGGGCGCTGCCCGAAGTGAAAGTGCGGACAAGCGACCGGTACGGCATTCCGTCCGACGCGCGGGAGGCGGTGGCGTTTGCCATTTTGGGCAACGAAACCATCTGCGGGACGCCGGCCAACGTGTTGAACGCGACGGGCGCGTCGCACGGCGCTATCCTTGGCAAAATCAGTCCTACCCGTTAAGTTTCCCGCGGGCTTTTCGTATGGCATCCGTTCCCTACGCGCAAAGAACTCGTGTGGCAACGGAATGCATCTTTAGATTTTTGCGGCCGCAAAAGTGTCGGTAAAAAATGGGGTTCGAATAAAAAACATTCTAAAAAAATTTTTTCTGGAACACGGGCGGCAAAAGGGTATTTGTTTGGAAGTCATGCAGGGTCAAGATTCTGAAACATAGCTACAAGAGTACACCATTATATAGGTTTTTCTCTTGCCTTTCCGGGTGTTGAATGCTATACTGATGGCCTCTTGCTTGAGTGGCTTTTTTAGAGTTTTTTCAAGGCGCAAAGAGCGTTACACACGGAACAATACGATTTCGTGAACTTGGGCTGCGGCTGCACGATCGCCGAGTGGTGGGAGGGGGTCGCGTAGTGTTTTTAACCAGGTGTGGGAGTGCTGAATGGCTGTGCCTGAAGACGCCGTTGGGGATCCGTTGCAGCGTGCGTGGCGGGTGCATTGTTCGGCGTCCGCGCTTGGTTTTGACTGGCCGGACATCGGGGGGGTGTTTGAGAAGGTTCGCGAGGAACTTTCGGAAATCGAACATGCCTGGGCAGGGGGCGACCGGGTTGGTGCGCGGCAGGAACTGGGGGATTTGTTGTTCGCAACGATCAACCTTGCGCGGTTTCTCGAAGCCGATCCGAGCGCTGAACTGGTAGAAGCGACGTCGCGTTTTGCGCGGCGGTTCGAGATGTTGAAGCAGGAGGTTTTGCGGCAAGGCCGGGCGGTGGAGGAGTGCAGTCTGGAGGAGTTGGACGCCGTGTGGGAGCGGGTAAAACAGTTGAGTGCCGAGCGCGAGAATCGGCGGGAACCTTGACATTTTTTCCGGCCGCGATCCACACTCGGCGGTCTGTGTTTTAGATGAAGTTTTTGCCCGTGCGGGCTGAATCCCGCAGCAGGGCTGTTGAGATTATTGAGATTGCGGAAGGGTTGGCTGAATGCCGCGGGCCGGCGGCGTTCGCGGCCAACGCCATATGAAGGGTTGCTGACGCGGCGCCGGATGCGGCGGGCGTCTTGCATTCCCAGGGGAGACAGAATGGCGCCCAAAGAACTGAATCCATGGGAACTGGCGCAGGATTATCTTCGGGAGGTTCTGGACGAACACAGCTACAAAAACTGGTTTTCTCAAACGAAGTTCGGGTCGTTTGAAGCGGGCCAGTTGACGGTGTACGTTCCGAGCCAGTTTTTCGCCGACTGGCTGCGCGACCACTACCTCGATGCGATCATCGAGTCGGTGCGCAAGGTGATCCCGGAGTTCCGTGAAGTCCGTTTTATGGCGCTGTCGGACAAGACGCCGCCGTTGGGCGGCCAGCCCGCCCAACCGTCGCCCGGCCTGAAGTATAAAACCATTCCCACTGGGGGCACGGCGACGGGGTTCGTGGAGCGTTACACGTTTGACCGTTTCGTGGTGGGTTCGGGCAACCGTTTTGCGCACGCGGCAGCGAAAGCCGTGGCGGAATCGCCGGGGCGGACGTATAACCCGCTTTTCATTTGCGGGGGTACCGGTTTGGGGAAGACTCACCTCATGCAGGCGCTGGGGCATGAGATTCTGGCGCGCAACTCGAAGGCGAACGTGATGTTCATATCGTCGGAGCAGTTCACGAACCAGCTTATCGAGAGTATCGCCAGGAAGTCGACGCAGCGGTTCCGGGCGAAATACCGCAAGGCCGACGTGCTGCTGATCGACGACATTCATTTCATCGCCGGGAAAGAGGCGACGCAGGAGGAGTTTTTCCACACGTTCAACGCGTTGTTCGAAAGCCATAAGCAGATCGTGCTTTCGAGCGACCGGATGCCGAAGGAAATCCCGGGGCTGGAGGAGCGGCTGGTGAGCCGGTTCGGCTGGGGCCTGGTGACGGACGTCCAGCCGCCGGAGCTGGAGACGCGGGTGGCGATTTTGAAGAGCAAGGCGAACGAGGAGCGCGTGGCGGTGCCGGACGACGTGCTGCAGTACATCGCCACGCACGTCACGACGAATATCCGCGAGCTCGAGGGGGCGTTGATCACGTTGCTGGCGCTGAGCCGGTTGACGGAACGCAAGATCACGCTTCAGGTTGCGGAAGAGGTGTTGCGGGACCTGATCGGCAGCGGGAAAATTCGGCCGGTGACGGTGGAGGCAGTGCAGCGGGCGGTTGCGGAGAAATTTGACGTGCGCGTGGCGGATCTTTGCGGCCGGAGCCGGCAGCGGATGGTGGCGTTTCCGCGGCAGGTGGCCATGTATCTCTGCAAGACGCTTATTCCGAGCCTGTCGTTGAACGAAGTGGGGTCGGCGTTCGGGGGCAAGGATCATACAACGGTACTGCACGCTTGCCAGAAGATCTGCAAGGCGGCCTCAAAAGATCCCACGACGAGCCGAATGCTGACGGACCTGCAGAAAACCCTGCGGCCGTAGGGACTTTCCTCAAAAGATCCCATGGGCGAGAGATAGGCACGGTCCTCCGGTCCCCGCCTATCCCTGGCTTCTTTTTTTTCCCCGTCAAATTGCGTAGTTTTTGGTTGCTGTGGTAGTATGAATAATCAGCCGAAGGAAGGAAAAATGGCAAGTAAAGACATTGTTTTGTACCCGGATTCGCCGCTTACGAAGAAGGCGGCGCCTTACAAGCGGGTTGGGCCGGACGTGGCGAGCTTTGCGGCGGAGATGCTGGAAATCATGGACGCCTACGACGGAGTGGGCCTGGCGGCGCCGCAGGTGGGCGTGTCGAAACGGATTCTCGTTTTGCGTGAGCCGGAAAACGGGGTCGAGCTGTGCCTGGTAAATCCCGAAATCTCCGAAACCGACGGCCAGGACTCGATGGAAGAGGGTTGTTTGAGCCTTCCGCATGTTTTTGCTCCGGTGCCGCGCTACACGCGGTTGCGGGTTCGCGGGTTGAATCAGAACGGGAAACCGGTGGATTTCGAGGCGAAAGACATGCTGGCCCGAATTATCCAGCATGAAGTGGACCATCTTGACGGGGTGGTTTTTTTGGACCGGGTGGATCTGCTCACGCGCGATTCCAAGATGCAGGAGTGGCAGGAAATCCGCCGGGAGATTTTCACCCCGCCGGATAACCAGCGGGAACCGCATGCTTACTGATTCGCCTTCCGTGGAACGGCTTGTGGACGCGTTCCGCCGGTTGCCGGGTATTGGCAAGCGGACGGCGGAACGGCTTGCGCTACACCTTTTGGGCGCGCCCGAATCCGAGGCGGAGTACCTCAGCGAGGCAGTGCGTTCGGCGCGCGAGCGGATCACGACCTGCTCGATTTGCTGCAACCTTACTGAAACGGACCCTTGCCCGACGTGCGCGGACGAGCGGCGCGACCGCTCGGTGATTTGCGTGGTGGAACGGGCTTCGGGTGCAATCGCAATCGAGAAAGCCGGTTCGTACCGGGGGCTGTATCACGTTCTGAACGGGGCGCTTAACCCGCTCGAAGGAATTGGACCGACGGAGCTTCGCGTCGACCGGCTGGTGAAACGGCTCGAGGGCGGCGAGGTGACGGAAGTGATTGTGGCGACAAATGCGACGGCCGAGGGCGAAGCGACGGCCCTTTACCTTTCACGCCAGATTGGCCCGCTGGGCGTCCGCGTCACGCGTATCGCCCACGGTGTTCCGATGGGTGGCGGGCTCGAGTTTGCCGACGACGCGACGCTTTCCCATGCCCTGGAAGGGCGAACGCGGTTGGAGTAGGGGCAACCACCACCTCCGCCGCCCGGTCGCGCGGGAGCGCGACCCCACCGGGATGTGGAGAGAATGAAAGGACTGCTTCCGTGAGGTTTATACTGGCATTTATGTTGGCGGTTTTTTCGAGCGTTCCGGCGTTTGCGGACGTGTCGCTGGCGCGGGCGGAGATGGCGCAGTACGAGGCCGAGATGCAGGCGGCGGCGGAGGCCAGCCGAAACGGCGAGGGCCGGAGCGCGGCGGCGCATGAGATCAACGCCCGGAAGCATCTGGAGGCGGCGTGCAAGGAGTTTGCCGCGGCGGATGCGGGGGAGTCCGATGACGTGTCGGTGCTGCGTGATTACGCATCGGCGGCGATGACGAACAACGACTTCGACCTGGCGTCGGCGGCGTTTGCACGTGCGGCGGATTTCGAGCCGGATGACGCGGCGCTCCGGGTGTCGCTGGGTTACGCTCTAATGGAATTGGGAGCGAGCCGGGCGAACGATGCGTCTGCGGCGTTTCGGTCGGCGCTGGATTTGCAGCCGGCGGCGGAGACCGCGGCGGGCGCGTACCTGGGGCTGGGCGAGTTGTACCGCCGGCAGTCGTTGCCCACGCTCGCGCGTGAGAGCTATGAGAACGCCTCTGCGGCGAAACCGGACATGCGGGCCGCGCAACTGGCGGTGGCCGCGGCGCGGGTGCGGGACGGCGAGGTGTTGGAGGCCTCGAACGCGCTGGACGCGCTGGGCGCCATGTCGGGCGACGAGGCGGCCCTGCTGGGGAACATCCTTCCGGAGTCGTTGCAGGCGTTCCAAGACGCGCGCCTGACGTTTCCCGAAACCCACGAACATCATTTGGCCTATGCCAAACTGCTGCTGCGCACGGGGAAAAATTCGCAGGCGCTCGGGGCGGCGGAACGGGCCGCCAAATTGGACGGCTCGGATTACGTTACCTGGAATCTGGTTGGCGGGCTGAACCGCCAGATGGGCAACCTGAAGCGGGCCGAACAGGCCTATAAGAAATCGCTTCAGCTTAACCCGGATCAGCCGCGGACCCGCGAAGCGCTGCAGGGGCTGGGTTAAGGCGTCTGGCGTTTGGGGAAAAGGTGAAGGAGGGAAGACTTTGTACAAAAAAGCCATGTAAAAGGCTGTTGCGCAGCAACTTGCGCGATTTCCACAATAAAAAGCGCGAAAGTTTTTGAAGATTTTTGGCAGAAACGGTGTATGAGACGTATGAAAACGGTGCGGTAGGTGGTCGCGAGATGCGGAGTTTGGCCGCCGATCGTCTGGCCGGAAGGGGGGAATACGATGGTGCTTTACGACAAGCCGGAGCCAAGCCGGGCGTACATTGTGTTGAATGTGGTATTGGTGGTCTTGACCTTGCTGCCGCTGCTCCTTTTTTCGATGCACGGTTTCGTTTTCCTGTCGATCGGACTGTTGCTCGTCCTTCCTATTCTCTTGCTGATGCTTGAACTCGTTCACGCGGCGTATGCCACCGAGTACCGCATCGAAGGGGACAAGGTATGGCTGCGCTGCGGCTGGATCATGAACCGGCGGGTGCCTCTCGCGGAAATTCAGGGCGTGGAGTATGTCAAAGCCATTCCGCGCGTGTTGGGGTGGAATCCCGGCGCGCTCGGGTACTGCAACCGGTTCAGCAACGGGCTCGAGTTAAGGACGCACAAACGGGTGATTTTCATCAGCCCTTCGGACCCGGAGGCGTTTCGGGAAGCTCTCGTGCAGGGTGCCGCGCCCGACGGTGAGGAGATCCCCGTTCCGGTATCGGAACCGCTCCTGGGCAAGCGTCTAGCCGCTTTGACTTTTGTGGGTCTTGGCGTGCTTTTCATTGCGTTGGCGATTCCGCTCGTCCTGGAGTGGGTTGAGCCAAACCGCATCTATGGCGTGCGCACGCCAAGAACGCTGGCTAGTCCGGAGAACTGGTTTCGCGCCAACCATTTTGGGGGCTTTTGCCTGCTTGTGGCAGGGTTGCAGGTTTTGCTGGGCGGGGTGGTGCTTTTTGCCCTTGCCCGCAGGCTGTCCACGCTTGCCATCATTATCATCGGCACGGCCTGGATGACGTTGGTTATATTCGGTTTTGCAGCTGTTTCTCTGCTTGACGCGGCCCAACTTCCGGCCGGCCCGCCGTCGGGTCCCGTGGAGCTATCCGGGCCTGGGCCATGAATTCCAGACGCCCCGGCTAAAGCCGGCTAAGTTTTGGCAGGCTGGGCGTCTGAGGAATTTGGCTTTTGACGTGGTTACGGGTGTTGTAAAATATTACGGCTAGAGCATCTTGAGGTTGACCTGCGGTAATCTCTCTCATTGTGGTGCAGGCGTCTCGCCTGCCCTGACAGCACTCCCACCGCCGCACCTCATCCTTAAACCGCTCTAAATACGTGGTTTCGTAAATACTGTTACGTATAAAAACAGCGATCGCCTGCGACAGGCCGTAATTGTGAGGTGATCCTGGTGAACGACGGCTGGAAGGCTCGATATGCTCAGTCCGGAAAGGCCGACTTCGGCGAAGTCGGCCTACTGCGGCGGGCACTCAGTTCGGGGAGGGTTGCAGATCCAGCGACTGTACGAGCTTCCAGTTTTTTCCCTGGTCGGTGGATGTGAGTACGGCTCTGCGTTCGCCGCGGTGGTCGGTTCTGTAGAACCAGTATGTGGTCCAGCAGTTGTACGGGAGGAACAGGCGGCCGTTGCGGTCGATTGTAAGTTTTTGGCGGTAGACGCTGTACGAGGAGAAGGGGGGCACGACGAGGGTGCGGGGGCTGCTCCAGGGTTCGCCGGGTTTTTTACTCATGTGGGCGAGGCAGCCGTAGATTTCCGTGTCGAAGTATTTGCCGTCGTCGTGCCAGAGCCGGAACGCGACGTGGAGTGTGTCGTCGGGTGCGCAGACCATGCCGATGTAGGTTTGGCGGAGGCCGTTGCCGAGGTCTTCGGCGGGCGTCCAGCCGGCTTCGGCGTTGTTTGGTTCGAGCGAGCGGGCGTATTTGAACGAGCGGCCGTGTGTGCCGATGAGCGCGTGGAGGCAGCCCTTGCTGTCTACCGTGATGCATGGGGTGTTGTGGCAGTCGTTGGCGGGGGGGCCGTAGCCGATGAGGGCGGGGGCGGAAAGGCTGCCGTCGGCGCGGTCGTAAGTGGCGACGAAGGTCGGCACGCCGGGCACGTCCTCTTCGGGATCGGTGGCTTCGGCCCAGATGACGTGCACTTTGCTGCCGCGCGACACGACCGTCGACGGCATTCCTGAATGGCCGGAATAGCCGATGCACTTTCTGCTAATCAGCACGGGCGGGGGGATTGTAACGTTGCCTTCGGCGGTCTTTTCGGGCAGGAAGAGTTCGATGTCATTCAGGCGCCGCCAGATGCGGTCGGGATCGCGCTCGGTGAGGGTGTACCGAACGAACGGGGGTGGCCCCTGCGGGTTGTTGTGACCGGAGAATTGCTCGATATCGCAGGCGCCATTGCCGCCTGTTTCGGCGATCTTAAATGTTTTCCCTCCGTCGGCGGAGTATGCGAGTGCGGTTTTGCCGTCCCGGCGGCCGATGGCGTAGATCCAGTTGTCCTTGTCGAAGGCCATTTTCGTTGATGCGCGGGAAAAGCCCGGTTCTATCTCGGCGCCGGTCCATATGCCGTCGCGCCCGATGTCGAACCCGTCTTCGGCGAAAGTGAGGGGCTTGTTATCCAGGTCAAAATAGAATTCGTTTCCGAGGGGGTACTGCGGGTGGTATCCGAACTGGAGGTTTTCGTGGCGGTACGGCGTGAGGACGATGGGCAGGCTGACAGGCTCCTCTGCCGGGGCGGAGCCTTTGCGGAGTTCAAACGAGGACCAGGTGGTGAATTCGGGGCAGGCGTCGGGTGTGGCGCGGACGTAGCATGTCCACTGTTCGCCTTCGAGCGGCACGCGGTAGTTGAGCGCGATCTCGGCGGTGCGCCCGGGCGGCAGCACGACTTTTTCGGCTGACAGTTCGGCCGGCCATGCTTGTCCTTCATCAAACTCGACATCGAGCAAGACGGCCGTCTCTTCAAGACCGTTGTTGTGAACCTGAAAGGTCAGTTCGCCTTCCTCCCCCGCGTTGCCGTACACGAGACGGTTGTACGGCGTGAGCAGCCAACGGTATGCACAGAAAGGGAACCATGCATCGCGTTGTGGTGTCCACAATGACAAGTCCCGAAAATGATCCTGGCTGGTCCAGCGGGTGACGCCGTCGATGTTGAGCACGCCCTGGAAGCGCGGCAGGCTTATACGCCAGGGTTTGTCCGGGTCGGCGGCCCCCGCATCAAACTTCATGGAGAGGCTGCCGTCCTCGTCCGCGGCGGGGTTTCCGGCTTGATTTCCTTCGGCGTCAAATACTTCGACGGCCGTGTTTGGCGGCAGGCCGGTTGCATCGAGCTTGAACCGGCCTTGCCGGGGCAGGAAGCATACGTTGCCCCGGGCGTCGGGATTGCGCAGGACGAGCGGTTCCTCGTGCGGCGCGTCGCGGTGCGAGCGGGATGTTTCGACGAGGTACTTCGGGCAGTTGGTTTGGATTCCCCAGGCAGTGCGGTTGCCGTAGCGGTCGTTGGACACGGTGACGTTGAGCACGTAAACGCCTTTGCGGCGGACGTCCGTGGAGAAACGGCAGCGGCCGTCGCCGGCCAGCGATTTTTCTTCGATAACGCGGCGGTCCGGGCCGGCCAGAATGGCGCGGAGAACGGTTTGGCGGCCGGAACTGTGGAGATTGACTTTTTCTACTTCAATCCACAGTTCACCCGGCGCTGCCAGAAAGTATGCGCCGCCAATGCCGCCCCACAGGCAGGTTTGCCTGTCGTTTTGAGGTTTTTCTTCGGAAGCCGCGGTAACAGGAACCAGTAAAATGAGTGTCAGCGCCGTCAGGCGTAGAAGATAGCTTGCCATAATAACCCTCGATTGGTTCAAAAACACGAGGGCTTATTGTGGCGCATTGGAAGCCAAAAAAGAAAATGCCGCCCCCGCGGGCGCCCGTCCTTAAGGGCCCGGGCGCCCAGCCGGGACGACTTGATTCAGGGTTGTTTCAGGGCTCAGTGGGCAAAAACACCGGCCATGTGCGTGCCTACCGAGGTCCCGCTGAAGAATACGGCCGCACCGGATGCCAACAGGCCAACCAGCGTCAGGGTAAGCGGGGCGATTCCGATCAGTGCCAGGATTCCGACAACTATCGCGCCCACGCCTATGAACACTTCCATGCCGGCGGCGGCGTTGATGGCCTCTTCAGCCGTGTGCTGAACGGTAGCCGTTTCGCCGGATGTCGCAACTCGCGCACGGCTTAAGCCGGACACCAGCCCCGCGCCTATCAGCAGAACCGTGCCGAACATGATCACGGCAACTGGCAGGAGAATGCTGGATTCGACGCCTAGCAGCGCCAGAATGCCCAGCGCGATTCCGCCCAGACCGCCGATAAACTCGACGCTGGTTCCGCCGCCGATCTCCGCCAATTCGAGGCTCCGGTTGCCCATCCTGTCCATCAGGTTCCTGTAGCGCGCCATCAGCGATCCGCCCTGAAGAAACAGGGCAGCGCCTACCGCTATGGTTGCTATGGCCGCGAATGTCACCGGCAGCACACCCGCAAGACCCAAAATGGCAAGGACTACCGCACCAAGTCCGGCAATCGCTTCCGCGATGGAACCGCCTGCGACGACGCCGGCCGTTTTCTTCTCTCTTTCGTGATACTCTGGAGTAGCCATATTCGGTTCCTTTCCACTGACGCGATCCAACTTATTTCGCGTCTTCCCGTTTTGATGTAGGTATGCAACATTAGTGCCAGCGGCATATAGCGGTGCCTTCGGGGCAATTTGTGCTATGAACTGCCACAAATTTACACACCGGCAATCAAGCGTATAACAATGTATTGTTCTGCGTTTTATGGGTTCTATTTTTTCTGGACAAATAAGGGTTTTGTTTGCAAAATTCGCAGTTCGGTTTTATAATTTGGTCAGGCTGGAAATTAAACGCCCAGGGTGGGAAGGGGAACTCATGGCAAGACCAGATGTACGGGAGACGATCTCGAAAGTAAGCAGTTTGCCGACGTTGCCGACAATTTTGACACAGATTCTTGCTACGGCAGCGGATCCGGACAGTTCGGCGATTGATTTGGGGAAGCATATAGCGAGCGATCAGAGTCTTTCGGCGGCTCTCTTGAAGCTGGTGAATTCGGCCGCGTACGGGCATCACCGCGAGATAAAAGACATTACGACGGCGATCGTTCTGCTTGGTTTTTTCGAGGTTCGGAACCTGGCATTGAGCGCGACGTGTTTCCGTCAGTTTGGTTCAATGCGGCGCACGGGCAGCGAGTACGACCGTACGCAGTTGTGGCGTCATTCGGTGGCGTCGGCGATGGCGGGAGAGCGGCTGGCGAAGCGGCTGCATCTGGACAGCGGGAGCGCGTTTGTGGGGGGCTTGCTCCACGATATCGGGAAGGTCGTCTTCGACGTGCTGTACCCGGAGGAGTTTCAGCGGGCGTATCAGAAGGCGCGGCTGGAGCAGAAGTATATCCGGGAAGTTGAGCACGAACTTTTCGACCTTGACCACGGTATTGCGGGTGAACTTCTGGCGGAGCACTGGGAGCTTCCGCAGGTGATCGTCGAGAGCATCAGGTTTCACCACGAGCCGAATCTGGCCGTAGCGGACGGCCGGCTGGCGGTGCTGACGGCGTGGGCGGATTTCGTGACGTATCAGTCGGGCCTTGGCGAGAACAGCAATGGGCGGGATATGGAGAAGCCTGAGCAGTCGCCGGTGTTGTATGTGCCGGACGCGGTTTGGCAGGCGGTAGTGGGTGAACTGGAATCCAGCCACGAGCGCATCAATACGTTTTTGGGCGTACTTCGCGGTTAATCGCAGGCCTATCCGAGGCGTTCGAGCAGGTAGGCTTTAATTTTCACGAGCGAGGGGAGCTCCTGGCCGGTGTCGTTGACCTGCTCGCTGATCCAGCGGATGACGGTGTTGATGACTTCGGGCCGCCACCGGCTTACCGGCCTGGCCACTTCATCGCGCAGATACTGAACGTCGCGCAACAATGAGCGGCGTGCTTCGCCGTCGACGGGGGCGTAATCGGCTTCTTCGACAAGCCGCTCGACGAGCAGGGGCAGTTCGGCCATGTCTTCTTCCTGTTCACCGGGTTCGACGGGGAACAGCAGGTTGAACTCGTAATGGTTCTCCACCAGGTCGATGCCTTTAGCGGTGATGCGCGCTGCGGCAAACATGGGGGGATTGTAGCCGATCATTAGTTCGATGAGCCCGCGGTCGTTGAGGTAGTGAACGTTTGCGAGCAGGTCTTCGCGGGTCAGCGAGCCGTCTTCAAGGAGGTCCTCGGGGCTGAGCATGTCGAGGGGCTGTTCGAAATACCGTTCGTAGAGCAGGGTCAACAGGCGGCGGCGCACGCTTTTGGGGTGTTGGGGACTCATTTAAGCAGTCGCGCTCCAGTTTCGACCGAGAACCAGATTTGCATGGTAACGACTTGTCCGGCGGGGATCAATCCGCGGCGGGGCCGCTGTGCGGTGAACATGAACCTACTGGACGGGGGCAGGCTTTTGTTTGTTGGCGGCCTGGTTGTATTTTTGGGCTTCCTCTTTACGCAGGACGTATTTTTTCTCGGACAGATCGAGCGGCACCCCGCCGTCGATCTTGGCCTGGATCATCATGTCGGTGAATTCGTCCCAGGAATCGGGGCTTTTCCACCTTGCGTTTTGGAGGAGCGCGGCCGCTTCGAGGTACAGGCCATTTTCGATAAGGCGTTCGGCCTTAATTTTCATAATGCGTGCGACGGCGAAGGGATCTTCGCCGCCTTCATTCATGCTCTCGTAAATTTTGATGGCTTCGTCGCGCAGTTTTTCGGCCTCAGCCTTTTCGGCCTTGGCGACTGCGGGGTCTTCGGCGGCTTTTGCTCGTTGGGCGGCTTCGGATGCCTGTTTTTCTTTGATTCGCGCCTTGTTTCGGACGATGAAGCGGGGGGCGGTCAGGTTGCCTGGGTTGCGTTTGAGGAACTCCTGCCATCCGGTTAGGGCTTTCTCGTACCATCCGCCTTCTTCGAGAGAGATGTTAAGCATTCGGGGCACCCAGACTTCGTGGGGGTAGCGCACGGCTTCTTTAAGATAGGTGACGGCGTTTTCGTAGTCGTGCATTTTGATGTTGTAAATGGCGTACCCGAGGTCGAAATAGAGTTTGTAGTTGCGCGGGTTTTTCTTGATGCCGTCCTTGAGGAAATCGATGGCGATGTAGTAATAGAGTTCCTTGTCGCCGATGCGGGCCTGGTATTTCTCGTTCCATTCCTTAAGCGGCTCAGGGGTGTCGGGCATTTTTGCGGTCATGTTGTACGAAAGATGCCAGGCGCCCAGGAGGAACGCGTCGACGAACGTTGGGTCGAGCGAGGTACACAGCCGCATCAGGGGGATCATGCGCTGTTCCATGCCCTGGTGCCAGTACTTGTCGACGCGCAGCCACACGAAGTTGGCCGCAACCTGGCGCAACCCGAAGAAAATATTGCCCAGGCTAACGTTTGCACCTTCGGCATACATGGTGTTCGGATCCAATTCCGAACCCACGGAGGAGATTTTCTTTTCTTTGCTGTACTGCAGAAACTTTTGGCGCTGTTCGGCGAGTAGGTTGCCCGAGGCAAGTTCGAACACGAGGCTGCTGTACTGATCGTCGCGCGCGGCCAACGTCAGTTTACTGAACGGTTTTCCGGCGGCGTCGACATCATCGTCGCCGACCGCCACATCCGGCAGGGCCGGTTCGGCGGTTTGGGCGATTTCTTCATACAGCGCCACGTCGAGTCTTTGCTGATCCGACTCGTCAATGTCGCCGGCGAAAAGTTTTGAGCGGGTGGCCTGGGCGAGTATCCAGCGGTAGAACCGTTCCGACTCCCGCAGATGGCGCACGCGCGCGCCCTGCCATGCACCCAGTAAGACGGCAATTGCAAAGCCAACGGCGGCCAGGGTTCTCGGGAGATTCTTCATGAACTGCTACAACTCCTTGCGGAAGAACACGACATAAGAAATCAAGTAACCGGCCAAGGCGAACGACAGGCCGTACACGATCAGGTTCGGGAGCAGGATATCGCGCGGGGGATCGTTTGGCGCCAGGTGGATGATCTGGTGCCTGAGGCTGAAGTTCTGGAGGTTTGGCAGGATGTAGAACAGCGCCTTTGAAATCTGGCCGGTCATTTTATCCAGCCACAGTTCGGTTTGGCCCGCGCGTTCGGAGACATCTTTGAGATATTCGGTGAGGTTGCCCGTGACGTAGATGAACAGGCCGCCGATTGTGGGGAGCACGGCGGATGTTGCGGCGCAGGACAGGGCAAACGTGAACGCCGACACGATCAGAAACTCGAAATAGGTCAGGAGCACCGACCACAGCAGCAGCGTGGGCATAATGTTTTCTTTCATGTAAACGGCGATGAAGAATAGTCCGCCCATGATGACGAGGTTTAGAATGATGATCAGCTGGGCGCCGGTGAACTTGCCCAGCAGGTACTGGAACCGTCTGACCGGCTTGGACAGGACGGTGTAGACCACTTTGTTCTCGACTTCGTTGGGTACAACGGAAGCAGAGATGAAAATGGTGATGAGCACGCCGAAAATGGATATGACGGCGACGCCGATGTCCTTGATCTGCTTGGCCTGCATGTCGACTTCCATGCCGCTTCCGGTGGTCTGGCTGAGGAAGGCGGTGAGGAAAAACGAACCGACGATGGAGAGGATACTGAGGATCAGGAAGGCGACGATGATCTTCTTGCGCATTCCTTCGCGCCACGTGTAAAGGGCGATGGTCCAAGTACCCCGGAAAAACGATGCAACTTCCGACATGGCTTGCCTTTCTGATTTACGCCTGAGCGGTTTTCTTTTCTTCGGCCGCGCCGACAACGCGTACGAACAGTTCTTCGAGCGTTTCGCGGCGCGGAGCAATACTTTGGATGACGGCTTTTTCAGCCCGGCAGATTTCCAGGGCGTCATATACGGAAATATGCTCGGGCACGCGCACCGACAGCCTGACATCGGTGGCGTCTTCGACGGTCAACCCGGCCGTGTCAAGTTTTGCGACGAGTCCGCCGGAGATTTCGGTGATGTGAATAAGCACCTCGCGCTGGGTGAGCAGATTTTCGACGGCGCCGATGGTTTGCAGCACGCCGTTATACAGGATGCCCACGCGGTTGCTGATCATCTCGACTTCGAGCAGTTCGTGCGACGAGATCAGCAGGGTCTTTCCCTGATCTCGGAGGCCGGACAGGATGTCGCGGATCTCTTTTCGTGCGATGGGGTCGAGGCCGGTGGTGGGCTCGTCGAGGATGAGTATATCGGGGTCGCTTAGCAGGGCCTGGGCAAGCCCGATGCGCTGGCGCATGCCTTTGGAGTATCCGCGGATGAGGCGTTTGCGCGCGCGCGTCATGCCGACGGTTTCGATGACCTTGTCGATTCGGCTGTCGAGGTCTGCGCCGCCGAGGCCATAGAGGTGGCCGTAGAATTTAAGGACCTCTTCCCCCTTGAGGAAGTCGGGGTAGTAGGCGCCTTCGGGGAGGTATCCGATTTTTCGTTTGATGGCAGCGGCGCCGATGTTTTTCGAGCCGAGGATCTTTATGGAGCCGGAAGTCGGGAAGATCAGGCCGAGCAGCAGCTTGATCGTGGTGGTTTTCCCGGAGCCGTTGGGGCCGAGATACCCGAAGATCTCGCCGGGCTCGACCGTCAGGTTCAGATCCTGCAGGGCGTGAACGTCCTGACTGCGCAAACTGGCTTCGTAGATTTTTGTAAGGTTTTGGGTTTCGATAACTGCCGACACGGGCTTAAGCCTTTCGGTTATTGGGAACAATGCAGAGATTCGGCGTGTTCGGCCTGTTGCGGTGTTCCCGTCAAAATTACGTTACTACCAGTCTCAACAAGACTTTTATAATACCAAAGCACCGGGTTTCAGTCAATTCAACTTCCGTGTTATCCGGTGTCGTTGCTGGATTTAGCGCTGAGCGCCTGGAGCAGTTCCTCGACTGCAGGCGGATCTTCGTCCCAGTATTTTATCTGAACGCCGTTGCGTACGAGGCTGAACCGAGGCGGAAAATCGCCGATCATGTCAAAAAACGTGACAAAATCGTCGCCGAGCGAATGCACGGGAAACTGCCAGCCCGTCGCCCTGACAAAATCTTGCAGTAAGCCCGGTTCGCCTTCATGGAAAATACCCACAATCGGCGGCACGCCCGGAAACCGGCTGAGTTCGTTCACGAAGGGCACCGTGCTCATGCAATGCTCGCAGGTCGAGTCGTAAAGCGCGACGAAGTACTCGCCCTTGCCTAAGTCTATTGTACCGCCGTCCCATTCGAACACAAACTGTGCGAATGGCCTGGCGTCCGGGGGCGTATCGGCCTGGATCTTGATATGGGCAAACGAATAGGCGGAAACGGCGAGCGCGGTCAGCACGGCCGCCGGCATGGCAACGGCAACCCTGCGCCACGTCGATTTCAGCCGTCCGCCCCAAGCCAGGCCCGCCCAGGCTACCAGCGCCAGCGCCGCTATTATGCCATTCTTTCCGATGGAAGCCGCGGGCGAAATCTCGACGGGGCCGAAGCAGCCGCAGTCTTCGAGGCCGTAATAAGCCCACCCGTAGATTATGAGGCCCGTAAAACCGGCCAGCAGGACAAGAATGCCGGCGTAGGTGATGCCATGGAGGCGAATTTTCAGCAGCAGGGCTGCGGCCAGCCCTGTTTCAAGGGCGATCGTGGAGACGGCGGCGATGCGGATGAGCGAGCGGTCGGAGAGGACGCCGTAGTGCGAAATCTGTATGATAAAAAGGTCGATGTCGGCCGCTTTAAGAATAGCGCCGACTAAAAAAACAGCTGCGATAATGAGTTCGACCGGCCGTGCAGCCTTGGCCAGTAAACGGTTTGATGTAGACATCGTAAACTAAGTCTACGAACCATCAGGCGACCTGTCAAATTGATTAGGCTGCGGTCTCGATGGGTAAACCCATTTCCCATCCCGCTGGTGAGCGCTTTATCTTCTGAAAATGTGGCCGCCTGGCTTGGTGTGGTAAGCTTGTATCATCTGTCCATGAAGATTTTACACGTGTATAAAGACTTTGATCCGCCTGTCCGCGGGGGCATGGAACGGCATATTGCGTTGATGTGCCGTTTTCAGCGGCAATGGGCGGACGTGGAGGCGCTGACGTGCAGCCGTCAGCTGTGGACGCGGCGCGCCGAGCGCGACGGCACGCGGGTGCTTGAGGCGGGGGAGTGGGGGCGGTTTCAGAGCGCGCCGTTGAGCCCGCTGTTTCCATACTATCTACGGCGGTTGGCGGCGGACGTGGTGGTGGTTCATGTGCCCAACCCGACGGCCGAGCTGGGCTGCCTTCTTGGGCGTCCTCGCGGGCGCGTGGTTGTCCGGTACCACAGCGATGTGGTGCGGCAGGCGTCGGCGATGCGCATTTACGGGCCGTTTCTGATGCATTTCCTGCGTAAAGCTGCTATGATCGTGCCGACCTCCGAACAGTACGTGCAGACTTCCCCGACGCTCCAGGCGGTTCTTTCGGGCGGGGGCCGGGGCGTGGCGCCTCCGGTGCGCGTGGCGCCGCTGGGCATCTTGGTCGAAGAGTTTGCGGAACCCGACGCGGGGCGCGTGGCCGGGTTGCGGGAGCGCTACGGCGGCGGTTACGTTTTGTTTTCGGGCCGGCATCGTTACTACAAGGGTCTGCCGAACCTGATCCGTGCGGCGCGGCTCATCAATGCGCCGTTGGTGGTAGCGGGCGACGGGCCGGAGCGGCCGGCGGCGGAATCGCTTGCCGCGGAGCTTGGCGCGCGGGTGTTTTTCCCGGGCGAGCTTTCGCAGCCGGATTTGGTGGCTCACCTGCACGGTTGCGAGGTATTTGCGTTTCCGTCGGTGGCGCGGAGCGAGGCGTTCGGGCTTTCGATTCTGGAGGCGCACGCGTGCGGCAAACCCGTGGTGGCGACGCGGCTGGGCACCGGCGTCGAGTATGCCAATCTCGACGGCCAGACCGGCTACAACGTTGAACCGGGCAATCCCGGGGCGCTGGCCGAGGCAATCAACGCGCTGCTTGCGGATGGACCGCTGCGGCGGCGGCTGGGCGAGTTTGCGCGGGAGCGGGTGAAGGCCGAGTTTACGGCGGAACGCGCGGCGCGCGCCGAGTTTGAACTTTTCCAGGAAGCTTTGCGATGACGGCGAATTGGTATTTTGTAATGGCGGCCTCGCTGGCGGCTTCGTTTGTGGCGTCGGTCATATTGACGGATCTGGCGCGCCGGGCGGCGTTGCGCTGGCATTTCCTGGATCAGCCGGGCGAGCGCAAGGTGCACTACACGCCGGTGCCGCTGATGGGTGGCGTGGCGATCTGGGTGTCGTTTTACGCGGTGATCCTGGGCACGTTCGCCGTGCTCGCCCTGATGCGCCAGTTCGGCGACGATTGGCTGCTCAGCCAGTTTGACGCCACGTTCGGCGACAATGGCGCCGTGAAGCTGGCGGGCCTGCTGGCGGGGGGGCTGGTGATATTTCTGCTGGGGGTGGTGGACGACCTGAAGATTCTGAGTCCGGAAGTGAAGCTGGCGGGGCAGATCGTTGCGGCGCTGGTGCTGGTGCTTTCGGGCATGCGGATCGAAATGTTCATTTTCCGCAACATCTGGATTTCATCGGCGCTGACGGTGGTTTGGGTGGTGATGCTTACAAACTCGCTAAACTTTTTAGACAATATGGACGGGCTTGCGGGCGGCGTGTCGGTAATTGCGGCATTTTCATTTTTTCTGGCGGTTCAGCCGCACGAGTACTACCTGGTTCGGCTTGTGCTGGTGGTTTTTGCGGGCGCAGTGGCCGGTTTTCTGTACCACAACCTGAACCCGGCGCGGATCTTCATGGGCGACGCCGGCGCGATGTTCTGCGGCTACATCCTGGCCTCGGTGGCCATCATGGGCACGTTTCACATCGAGTCGACGCCCTCGCCGATCGCGGTGGCGGCGCCGCTGCTGGCGTTGAGCGTGCCGTTGTTCGACATCAGCAGCGTGGTTTTCATCCGGTGGCGCCACGGCGAATCGATCATGAAGGGGGACAAACGGCATTTCTCGCACCGGCTGGTGAAGCTGGGTATGTCGCCACGGCAGGCGGTCGAGTTTATTTTTCTGGTGGCGGCCGTGACGGGGCTGAGCGGGGCGCTGCTGGCGCGGTTGAGCCAGCGGGGCGTGCTGATAGTGCTGGCGCAGACGGTGGGCATTTACTTGCTCATTGTGCTGCTTATGAACGCCGGCAAGAACGGAAACGGCGCCAATGGGGGCGATGATGGCGAATAGGCGTAGAAAAAAGAGATCCGATGCGGCTGACGCGCAGGACGGCGCAGCCGCCGGCGCGCCCGAAGACGCCGGCCAGGAGAACGGCTCCACTTCACCCAGCGCAGTGAAACAGGTTTTGCGGGAGCCGGTGGCGCTTGGGCTGGTACCGCTGATTTTGTTGCGGCCGTGGCTTGACGGGGTGACGTACCCGACGGCCAACTTCTACTTTGTTTGGGGCATGGTGGCGCTGGGCTGTGTATTCGTGGCGAAAATGCTGGCGCGCGGAACGGAGCCCCGGTTCAAAAGGGGCACGCCGCTGCTTGCGGGCTTTTTGGTTGTGGGCTTGCTGACGCTTGCGACGACGGTGCAGTACGACGCGACGTACCGTGCGGTGGTGATTTGGGCGGGTTACGTGTTTATGTTTGTTGCGCTGGTCAACGGGGTCAAGACGCGGACGGGCTACACGATTGTGCTTTCGGCCTTTTTGACGATTGTGCTCGTGGAAGCCGTTTACAGCCTGCTTCATTTCCGCTACATCCTTCCGATGGTGCGCGAGGCCGTGATGCGGGACCCTCACCTCGTCCGCACGCGTTTCGGCACGGACGTTGCCAGCGCGGAACTGATTCACCGGCTGCAGGTGAACCGGGCCTTCGGTTCGCTGCTCTACCCGAACGCGCTCGCAGCGTTTCTGATCCTGGCGATCCTGCCGGCGGCTTCGGAGAGCATCCGCGCGTACGTGGCGCTGTGGCGGAAGCCGGCGGTGCGGCCGGAAACCCGGCCGGGACTGTTGAAGGCGGCCTTTGCGGGGGTGGGCGTCTGGGTGGCGGCGGTGGTTCTAGCCCATACGATGACGGAATTCATCGGCATGTTCGAGTTTCCGGTCGACCGCGGGGTAGTGCGGCACGGGCCGGTGTCCTGGAGCGAGGACAAGGGGTATTTCATTGCGGCGGCCGGCTACGTGCTGACGTGGCTTGCAAGCGCGGGCATTGCGCCGCTCGTATTGGGCGCGAGCGCGTTTGCTGTGGTTCGTACTTGGGGCTATGCCGGCCTTGGGCTTGGCTTGCGCCTGGTGGGCCCGCTGTTGCTGTTGGTGGTCGGGCTGCGGGCGCTTTGGCTGACGTTTTCGCGTGGAGGGGGGCTGGCGTTGATTGGCGCGGTGGTGGTCGCGGTTGTGTTGATGGCCGCGGCGCGCGCGAGGAGTCTCGGATATTACGGCCGCACGGGCGCCTCGGTGGCTGCGGGCCTGCTGCTGCTGGCGATGTTGCCGGGCCTGGTCGGCCAGGGGCCGCCGCCAAACCACGCCGCGCAACCGCCTGCGGCGGCCGCGGCTCAAGAAGCGGCCGCGGCTCCGCTCAAGGTCTCCAAAGAAGGCATGGATCTTACCGCGGCGGATTTGGCGAACCCGGCGTCGCTGCGGTTGCGCCTCAGCTACTGGCAAACGGGTATGAACATGCTGCTCGACAACTTCTGGACGGGCGTCGGGCTGGGCAACTTCGGCACCGTTTATCCGAACTACAAAGGACCCAAAGCCGGTGCGGTTAAGGCTGCGCACAACGACTACCTTCAGGCGTTCTGCGAAACCGGCGTGTTCGGTTTCCTTCTCTTTACGGCGTTTTGGGCGTACTTTACGATTTGGGGGGCGCTGAGGATTTACAACGAGCCGGACAGCGGCGAGCGGTGGGCCCTGATCGGCCTTTACGCGGGCCTTCTGGCGTTTTTGGCGCATTCGCTGGTGGATTTCAACTTTTTCAACCCGGCGCTTTCGTTTTTCGCGTTTCTTGCGGCAGGGCTGTTCGTCACGCGGGCGTTGATGAACAGGTCCGATCCCGAGCCGACCAAAAGGGGCCGTTTGGTAAATCAGATGGTGGCGTTGCCGGTGCTGTTGTTAGCCGCGCTGGTGTGCGGGATGGGGCTGCGCGTTTATTTGGCGGATCTGATCGTGGGCGGGTACCGGTTTTTCGCCGTGGGCGACGACCAGAAAATGGAGCAGATCTTCTACGACGGCCAGTTTTTCTTTCCGCCGGCCGGAGAGGCTGAAGCGAGCGGCAAGCCGCGTGCGGTCCCGGCGCGCTACCTGGGCGGGCTGGTGCCACGGCGCAGCGCGCTGGAAGATATCGGGAGTTTCCGTGTTCGCGCGGAGGAACCGGGCAGGACGCGGGCGCTGGGTCCGGACGAGGATGTGCCGGCGACGGCGTTGTTCGTGTTGGGCGACGTGGGTGAGGCAAAGCAGGAAGTGCTGCCGTATGTCGACGAATGGCTGGAAGAGTTGCAGGGGGCCGACCGGATCTATCCGTATAATCCGAAGTTATCGGCGCATTTTGTGAAGTGGTACGATCTGCTTGTATTTTCGCTTCCGGACGGCGACGCCCGGCAGCGGTACATTCTGGAATACTTGAAGTGGGCTGAGGAAACTGTTCGGCGCAGCCCGCGGGAGTTTCAGTATTACACGGGGCTGGGCAAGGCGCTTTGGCTGCGGGCGAATATCGAGCCGGACGTGGCGGCCCGCCAGCGGTATTTTCTTGCCGGGCTTGATGCGTACAAGCGGGCGATGGAACTTTTCCCCGCCAGCCCCGATACAACCCGCGGTTACGGCCAGGCGCTGGTAAATTATGGACGGGCGTTGAAAAAAGATGCCGCAAAAGTGGGCGCCAAACCGGGCGAAGGCCAGCGGATGGTCGAGGAAGGCCGGGAAATGCTGCGCCGCGCCAGAGAGCTTGAAGCGGCGATGGGGCAAGTTTAAGAAAAGGATGAAGGATGAAGAATATTCTGAAATCTTTCCTGCTAGATGTCCCAATTGTCCCAATTGTCTCATGCGTTCCACGTTTACGGATGAGCGTGGTCTTTTATGAGTAAGCACGGCAAAAAAGCGGCGCCAGCGGCGGTTGAACCGGTTTTGAATGAGCCGGTTTGGCGGCAGGTTTTGCGGGAGCCGGTGGCGTTGGGGCTTGTGCCGTTGATCCTGGTGCGGCCGTTTATTGACGGGGCGACGTGGCCGACGGACAACTTCTACTTTGTCTGGGGCATTCTTTTGCTGGCCTGCGTTTTCTTGGCGCGGATGCTGATGCGGGGCGTAGAGCTGCGGTTTAAGGCGGGAACGATACTGCTCGGCCTTTTCTGGCTGGCCGGGTTGGCGACGATGGCCACGACATTCCAATACAGCGTCACGTACCGGTCGGTGATCATCTGGGCGGGCCACTTTTTCTTATTTCTGGCGGTTGTGAACGGCGTGCGGTCGCGGTTGGCGATTCGCATAGTGCTGGCGGCAATGATCGTGGCGTTCCTTGCGGAGACCGTCTACAGCTACATCCATTTTTCTTACATTCTTCCGCTGATGCGCCGGATGGTGATGGCGGACTCGTACATGTTGAACACGGGCGTAGACGGGGCCGCGGACAGCGCCGGCCTCGTTCACCGGCTTCAAACAAACCGCGCTTCGGGATCGCTGCTGTTTCCGAATGCGCTGGCCGGTTTTCTGGTCCTGGCGATTCCGATCACGTTTACAGAGATTGTGCGGGCGTTGCGGGAGCTGTCGCGGCGGAAGCGCGAACCGCAGCCGACCCCGTTGCAAAACGGCATGACGCTGACCTTGGCGGCGTCGCTTACTTGGCTGGCGGCATCTTGCGCGGCGTATTTTCTGGTTCCGCTGGCCGCGGAAGGCAGCCCCGGCTACATGGCGTTGTTCGTGGTTTTTGTGATTATCGTTCCGGTTCTGGTTGCGGCGTGGGTTGTGGTGGCTTTGCAGCGCGGGGGTTGGCCGCTGGTTGGGCTTTGGGCGCGGGTTGGTGTGCTGCCGTTCTTGCTGGCGGGCGAGGTTGTCATGCTTTGGCGCACGTACTCGCGCGGCGGGATGCTGGCGCTGGTGGCGGCCGTGGCGCTGGTGTGGTTGCTGGTGGCGTTGCGGCGGCGCGGATTGCGCGCAAACGTTCCCGCGGCGGCGGGGATGGTGCTGATAGCCGTTATGGCCGCCGTGTCGGCCGCCGATACGGCAACGCCGGCTGATACGGCCCCCAGTCCCCAGGCTGCGGCCGCGAGCGGGCAAGCCCCGGTGCAACCCGAAGGCCTGACCTCCGAAGGGCGGGGGGTGTCCATGCGCGACCTGGCGAGCGGGGCGACGTTTGTCTTGCGGATTTCGTATTGGCGGACGGGCCTTCGGATGGCGTTGGACAACCTGTGGACGGGCGTAGGCTGGGGCAATTTCGGGGCGATCTACCCTAACTATCGCCCGCCGGACGCCGGCACCGTGCGGATGGCGCATAACGATTACCTGCAGGTATTGTGCGAGACGGGCCTGCTTGGCTTTGTATTTTTCTGTGGTTTCTGGGCGTACGTGATGTGGTGGGGGCTGCGGCGTGTGTGGGCGGAACAGGATCGGCGTGAACGGTGGGCGTTGCTCGGGCTTTTTACGGGCCTCGTGGCGTTTCTGGGGCATTCGCTGATCGATTTCAACTTTCAGAACCCGTCGCTGGTGTTTTTTGCGTTGCTGGCGGCGGGCCTGCTGGTATCGCGGGGCCTGTTGCGAAATGAAGAGGCCGCGCCAACAGGCGAGCCGGTGAAACGGCGGCCGGTGAACCAGCTTTTGGCGCTTCCGCTGCTGCTTGCGGCGGCGGTTGTGGCGGGTATGGCGTTTCGGGTGTACCTGTCGGATTTCATCGAGGGGCGGGGCGAGTTTCTTGGCGTTGGCGATGACAAGCGGCTCAGGGAAGTGCTCCACGAGGGCGAGTTCTTTTTCCCGCCGGCGGAGTTGAGCGGCCAGAACCTTGCGCCGCGCCGGATCGCCTATACGCACATGGCCGGTCTGGTGCCGTTTCGCAGCGTGCTGGAAGAGGCCGGCGCGTTTCTTGTGCCCGGCAGCAGGCCGAACACCGCGCGAAAGCTTCGGCCGGACGAGGAAATTCCGGCGAGAGCCGTGTTTATTGTCAGCGATTTCGAGAAGGCCAAGCAGGAAGCGTTGCCTTTCGCGAAGGCCTGGCTGGATCAGTTGAAAGACGCCGACAGTGTTTTCCCCTATGAGGCGAGCCTTTCCCAGGAGCTGACAAAGTGGTACGCTTTGCTTGCGCAGTCGTTGCCGCCCGGCGAGCAGAGGGACCAGTTTGTTCTCGACCACCTCAAGTGGGCGCGGGAAAGCGTCCGCCGCAGCCCGAGGGAGTTTCAATACCGCCTCGACCTGGCCAATGCGCTGTGGCTCAGGAGCAGCATCGAGAAAGATCCGGCCGCACGAAAGAAGCTGCTCAATGAAGCGCTGGCGTCGTTTGAAGATGCGACGGAACTGGCGCCGGGTTCGTCCGAGGTGTTGTGGACGTACGGGGATGGGCTGCGGGCTTACAGGAAGATTCTCCGTCAGTCGGGCGCCGAGGAGGAAGCGGAACAGGTCAGGCTGAAGGCCGGCAAGTTGCGGCAGCGCGCGGCGGAGCTGGATGCGGCGCAGTTGCGGTTTTAAAAAGCTAAAAGAGGGACACTTCCCCGCCAAAGCCGCGGGGCGTCCCCACGGGAGGATGGTATGCGCATACTGGTTGTGCATGGGCCGAATCTGAACATTCTGGGAACGCGTGAGCCGGAGGTTTACGGCAGCACGACACTGGAACAGATCGACGCGATGCTGGCCGAGGAAGGCAAGGGGCTGGGCGCGGAAGTTCGGGCGGTGCAGTCGAACAGCGAGGGCGAGCTGGTGACGGCCTTGCAGGAGGCGTCGGGCTGGGCGGACGTGGTGATCATCAACCCGGCCGGGTACACGCACACGAGCGTGGCGTTGCGCGACGCGGTGGCCGCGCTGGGAAAGCCGGTGATCGAGGTGCACCTGAGCAACGTGCACGCCCGCGAGGAATTCCGCCGCTACAGCTACATCAGCCCAGTCGCCAAAGGCGTGATCACCGGGTTCGGGGCGGACAGCTACCGGCTCGCGCTGCACGCCGCGGTTCGGCTGGTAAAATAGGCGTATGGGCGCGGAACATCGCGAGCGGATCGAGGCGATTCGTAAAAGATTGGCCGGGACGGGCGCAGCAAGCTGGCTGAGCCTGTCCGAACCGGACAACTTTTACTTCACCGGTTTTACGGGCGACAAATCCGCCGTGATCGTCACGGGGGCCGAAGCGGTTTTTGCTTGCGACCCGCGGTTTACGGAACAGGCGCGGGATGAGGTGACGGCGTGCCGGGTGGAAGAGGTGCGGGGCAATTTCCTCGCGGGAGTGGGGAAGATACTCGAGGGGCTGGACGCCTCGCCCGCGGGTTACGACCCCCACGCGATCACGGTGGGCCAGTTGGAAGTGCTTCAGGAGAGATCCGGCGGTGAATTTGTGCCGGTTCCGAACCTTACGGGCCGGTTGCGGATGGTAAAATCAGAAGATGAGGTTGCGTGCATCAGGGCGGCTTCGGAACTGGCGGAGGCTGTGCTGCACGATGTGCTAACCGGCATTGAGCCGGGGATAGCCGAAATGGAACTTGCGGCCCGCATCGAGTACCAATTCAAGCGGCGTGGCGCCTCCGGCCCGTCGTTTCCAACGATCGCCTTGTTCGGCGCGCGCAGCTCGCTGCCGCACGGCCAGCCGGGCGAGCGCCAGTTGCGGCCGGGCGACGTGGTTTTGATCGATATGGGATGCCGGAAGGGCGGCTACTGCTCAGACTTGACTCGGACTTATGCATACGATACGATTCCGGGAACCTGGTTTGAAGAGATTTACCGGGTAACGCTGGCCGCGCAGCAGGCGGCGCTCGGCCACGTGCGGGCCGGCGTTTCCTGCCGCGATGTAGACGCCTTGGCGCGGGGCGTCATCGAAAAAGCGGGGTTCGGCAAGCATTTCGGGCATGGCTTGGGCCACGGCGTCGGGATTGAAGTCCACGAAAGCCCGCGCCTGAATTTCGAGTCCGACACAGTGCTTGAACCCGGGATGGTGGTGACGGTCGAGCCGGGCATATACCTGCCGGGCCAGGGCGGCGTGCGTATCGAAGATTTGGTAGTCGTAACGGAACAGGGGTGTGACATGCTCACCCGCACCCCCACTGATTTGAAGGTTTTATAAGTATGATTTCGACGGCGGATTTCAGAAACGGAATGGTGGTTGAACTCGACGGCGATCTGATGCAGATCGTCGAGTTTCAGCATGTCAAGCCCGGCAAGGGCGGGGCGTTCGTGCGGACGAAGTTCAAGAACGTGTTGACGGGCCGCGTGCTCGAGAAGACGTTCCGGTCCGGCGAAAAATTTGAAGAGGCCCGAATTGAAGGGCAAACCTGGCAGTACCTGTACCATGACGGCGATTTCTTTCATTTCATGCACAAGGAAACCTACGAACAGCTCGAAGTGGGCGAGGATGTCGTGGGGGACAAGGCGAAATGGATGAAAGAACAGACCGACGTGACGCTGATGTTCTACAACGGGCGGGTGATCATGATTGAAGTGCCGCTTTTCGTGACGCTGCAAATCACCGAATGTGCCCCGGGCATCCAGGGCGATCGCGCCACCGGCGGGACAAAACCCGCCACGCTTGAAACGGGCGCCACGGTACAGGTGCCGCTGTTCGTGCAGGAAGGCGAGACGGTCCGGGTCGACACGCGCACCGGCGAGTATATCGAACGCGCCAGTTAACGGCCCGGGAAACAACAGGGCTTGCAATTTGTAAACGAGAATGCGGGGCCTTAGCCAAATGCCTGCGCGGGAAAGGATGGCGCCTGAATGCGAATCTTACACATCGTGGTATTCAAGTTGGTGAGTCTTTTGGCGCTGGCGGCCGGCGTTCTGCTGATTGCCATGTATTTTAACGATGCCTCGTTTACGCAGTCGGTCACGTTCGTCGACACGTATTGGGAACAGTTGGCTCCGGTTGGAGGGGCGCTGCTGCTGATCCTGGGGTTGTTGGGCCTGTTGCCGCTTTCCCGGAAGAAACGGCTGAGCACGATATCGTTCCCGGGCGAGTACGGCGAGGTTACGATACACCTGGACTCGATCGAGGCCACGCTGAACCGGATCGTGAGCAAGATGCCCGAGGTCAAGAAGATTTCGGTGCGCCTGATCCCCTCGGAAGACAACCGCCGCGCCGAAGTGACCGGCTCGCTTTGGATTTACAAGGGGTCGGAAGCGGTCGGCGTGAGCGAGATCGTGGGCAAGGTGCAAAAACACCTGCGCGACACGGCAATCAACATCCTCGGCGTCGAAGAGATCGTCATGGGCAAGCTCGACGTGCCCGGCATCATCGTGAGCGCCTCGACGGCCAAGGCCGCGCCGCCCGAAGAGAAAAAGGTCGAGGTCGAGCCAGTTCAAGAGGCCGAAACCAAAACCGAGGCGCAGGCTGAAGTGCCTGTCGAGCATGCCGAAGAATCCGCGGCAGGCGAAGAACGCCCCGAATCGGAAACCGAGCCCGAGATCGAACTCGAGCCTATCGAGGAGCAGCCGGCGGCCGGAGAAGAAACCGCGCCGGAAGAGGCTGCGTCGCATACGACAGTTTTCGAGCCCGCGGAAGAGGCCGAACAGCCTGAGGACGAGGAAGCCGCGCGGTTGCGGGCCGAGGAAGAGCAAGAAAGACAATAGAACCAACCCCACCCGGACAGAAGTAGATGTTAGCCAAACGCATAATTCCCTGCTTGGACGTAGCCGACGGGCGCGTGGTGAAGGGCGTCAATTTTCTTGGCCTGCGCGACGCGGGCGACCCTGTCGAAATCGCCAAGCGGTATGATGACGAGGAGGCGGATGAACTCGTTTTTCTGGATATCCGCGCGTCCACGGATGATCGCGACACGCTACTCGATGTCGTTAGCCGGACCGCCGAACAGGTGTTCATGCCGCTGTGCGTTGGGGGCGGCATCCGCACGATCGAAGATATCCGGCGATTGCTTTCCGCGGGGGCGGACAAGGTTTCGGTAAACACGCCGGCTATACAAAACCCCGATTTTATTAACGAGGCGGCAAGCCGGTTCGGTTCGCAGTGCATCGTGGTGGCGATTGACGCGAAGCGGATGGACGATGGCCGGTACATCGTCAAAAGCCACGGGGGACGCGACGGCGGGCGGCCCACCGAACTCGAGCCGGTGGCGTGGGCGCAGGAGGCGGAGAAGCGCGGGGCGGGCGAGATCCTGCTGACGTGCATGGATTGCGACGGCGCCAAAGACGGCTACGACGTTCCGTTGACGCGGGCCGTGGCGGACGCGGTGGGGGTGCCCGTAATTGCCAGCGGCGGCGCCGGGAACCTCGAACACCTGCGGGCGGCCCTGGTGGAAGGCGGGGCGGACGCGGCGCTGGCCGCCTCGATTTTTCATTTCCAGGAGTACACGATCCGCCAGGCAAAAGATTTTCTTGCAAAACACGGCGTGCCTGTGCGATGCTAGCAGTGCGGTCACGGGGCCGCAAATCGTGCGGCATTGTCGCCGCTTAGGAGAACAACGATGCCACAGTCGATGACGCGCAAACAGACGGCGCGGGTTTATCGCCGATGGCGTCGCACGTCCCACCGCTGATCCCGGCTGCGGTTTCAGCCTTACTGTAACTAAACCAGCCGCGGTTCCTTTTATCTTTTTCTTTTCGTATTTGCCAGGGAGATCGATCCAATGAATTTGCGCGATATTGTGAAATTCGACGACAAGGGCCTTGTCGCGGCCGTTATCCAGGATGCAACCACCGGCCAGGTCCTGATGGTGGGCTACATGAACGCGGAATCGCTGGACATTACGCTGGCCGAACGCCGTGCCTGCTTCTGGTCGAGATCGCGGCAGAAGCTCTGGCGCAAGGGCGAGACGTCCGGTAATTTCCTTTCGGTCGAGGAGATTCGTTGCGATTGCGACGCGGACGCGCTCGTCCTGAAGTGCCGCCCCGCGGGGCCGACCTGCCACACCAATGAGACCAGTTGTTTTTACCGCAAAGTCGAGGAGGACGGCGCCCTCGTCCTGGACGGCGACGGCGTCGCTAAAGAATAAGCAACGTGCGAAATCTGGAGAAGAGAGATGATTCACCGCAGTAGGCCGACTTCGCCGAAGTCAGCCTCTCGGAGCAGAGAATCTGGACGTTGCCAACCGGCGTTCTCCGAACACGGCTTGGTTCAACGACCACCTTATCTCATCGGGCTTCGCCCTCAATCAACGCGGCTGGTGTTGAGGCCGACTTCGGCGAAGTCGGCCTACCGCGGTGAAGCCGGGCCTACTGCGGCGGATTAAGGAGAATAAAAGATGATTCACCCTACGTTGGATGAATTTCGGAAGCTGGCGCGGCCGAACGCGCTGGTGCCCGTATATAAAGAGATCCTGGCGGACCTGGAAACCCCGGTGACCGCCTATATGAAGATCGCGAAAGACCAACCCTACTCCTTTCTGCTGGAAAGCGTCGAGCGGGCCGACACCATCGGGCGTTATTCGTTTTTGGGCGCGAACGCGTCGACGGTTTTCAAGTCGAAAGGCAAAAACATCGAGCTTGTCCGCGAGGGCCGGTTTGGGACATTCGAGTCGGAAGACCCGCTGGGCGAGTTGCGCAAGCTGATGGCGGGCTACAAGCCGGTGCGCGTCGAGGGCATCCCGGAGTTTCACGGGGGGGCGGTTGGCTATATGTCCTTCGATCAAGTTCGCTTTTTTGAGGATCTGCCCGACAACAACCCCGATCCGCTTAACCTGCCCGACCTCTATTTCATGGTCACGGACACAATCCTGATCTTCGACCACGTCAACAACAAGCTGAAGATCGTGTCGAACGCGCACGTGCGCGGCAGCGTCGAGGCGGCCTACAACGAGGCGATCCGCAAGATAGACGATCTGGAACGGACGCTGCGGGGGCCGCTGGTGGTGTCGAGCGAGCGGCTGCACAGCGGCGAGCTGGAAAACGGGATGAAGTCCAACTTCACGCGCGAAGCGTTTTGCGATGCCGTCCGCAAGGCCAAAGAGTATATCTGCGCGGGGGACATCTTTCAGGTGGTGCTTTCGCAGCGTTTCGAGCGGCCGGTCTACGCCAGTGCGATCAACCTTTACCGGGCGCTGCGGTGCATCAACCCGTCGCCGTACATGACGCTGGTCAAATACCCGGACGTGACGCTGATCGGGTCGAGCCCCGAGGTTATGACGCAGGTCAAAGGCAGGACGTGCATGGTGCGGCCGATCGCGGGCACGCGCCCGCGAGGTGAGAACGCGGAAGAAGACGCCCGGCTCGAACAGGACCTCATGGCCGACGAAAAAGAGCGGGCGGAACACATCATGCTGGTCGACCTCGGGCGGAACGACGTGGGCCGGGTGAGCGAACCGGGGACGGTGGCGCCGGTGGCGTCGCGTACGATGGTCGTCGAGCGTTACTCGCACGTGATGCACATTGTCAGCGAGGTGGAAGGCACGCTCCAGCCGGGCTGCGACGCTTATTCGGCGCTTGCGGCGACGTTCCCGGCCGGAACGGTCAGCGGCGCGCCGAAAATCCGCGCCATGGAGATCATCGACGAGCTTGAACCGACGCGGCGCGGGCCTTACGCCGGCGGTTGCGGTTACATCAGCTTCTCGGGCGACATGGACACGTGCATCGTGATCCGCACCATGGTAATCAAGAACAACACCGCCTACATCCAGGCCGGGGCCGGCATTGTGTACGACAGCGATCCCGACCGCGAGTACGATGAAACCGTCAACAAAGCCAAGGCGCTATTCCGCGCGGTGGATTTTGCCGAGAAAGGACTAGAATCATGATCGTCATCGTCGACAACTACGATTCGTTTACGTACAACCTTGTGCAGTACTTCGGCGAAATCGAGCAGAACATCCAGGTGTACCGAAACGACGCCATCGACGTGGCCGGTATCCGCAAGCTCAAGCCGGCCCGAATCGTCATTTCGCCCGGACCGTGCACGCCGAAGGAAGCCGGCATCTCGCGCGACGTAATCCGCGAACTCGGCCCGGAAATTCCCACGCTCGGCGTGTGCCTGGGCCACCAGAGCATCGGCGACGTGTTCGGCGGCGAGGTCGTGCGGGCGGACAAGATTATGCACGGCAAGGTCAGTACGATCCGCCACAACGGCAATGCGCTTTTTGCGGGTGTGGACAACCCGTTCACCGCCACGCGGTACCATTCGCTCATCATCAAGCGGGAAACGTGCCCCGAGGTGCTCGAAATTACCGCCGAGCTCGAAGACGGCACCATCATGGGCGTCGCGCACAGGGAGTATCCCATCTGGGGCGTGCAGTTTCACCCGGAGAGCATCCTGACCCCCGGCGGCAAACGCATCATCGCCAACTTCATGCGGGCGGGCGAGTAGCCAGCTTCGGATGCATTGGAGATCTGGCGATCCAACCGGTATTCTTGAGCGGAACTTCAAGAGCAATGCGAAGATTACTGGTTATTATGATCCGGAAAGGCGAGTAGATACATGCTGGTGTTGCCTGTGATTTTATTGGCGGCGCTGGGCGCGGCGCCGGAAGGCGGTTTGACGCTGTGGTATGAGCAGCCGGCCCGGAGCTGGACCGAAGCGTTGCCGGTGGGCAACGGCCGGCTCGGGGCGATGGTGTACGGCGGAGTGGGCGAGGAGCGCGTCCAGCTCAACGAAGATACCCTGTGGACGGGCCATCCCCACGACTACACCAACCCCGAGGCGCTCGAGTGGCTGCCGAAAGTGCGCGAGTCGATCTTCGCCGGCGACTACGCCGAGGCGAGCCGGCTCGTCGACAAGCATATGATGGGCAAGCCGGTGAACTTGCAGGCATACCAGCCGCTGGCCGATCTGCTGCTGACGTTCAAGCACAGGGGCAAGCCGGCGGACTACGTCCGCGCGCTCGATCTGGAACGCGCGGTGGCGTCGGTGTCGTACCGGTGCGGCAGGACGCGTTACAAGCGCGAGATTTTCTCGACCGCGGCCGAGGGCGTGATCGTGGTGCGCCTGACGAGCAGCCGGCCGGGTGGGTTAAACTTCGAGGCCGCGCTAAGCAGCCCCCATATGCACTCCGTCAACGGTCCGAGGTCAAACCACCTGATCCTGCAGGGCCAGTGGAGGCCGCCGGATTTGCCGGCGGACCTGGTGGGCCCGATGGACGGGCCGGGCGTGAGGTTTGAGACGTGGCTGACCGTGCTGGCGGAGGGCGGGCGCGTGGAATCGGGCGGCGGAGCCGTAAAAGTCAAAGGGGCCGACGCCGCTACGCTTGTTATGGCGGCCGGAACAAGCTTCAAGAGCTTCAAGGACATCTCGGGCGATCCCGCCGAAATCTGCCGCAGAAACATGCAGCAGGCAACGGGCAAGACGTTCGGCGAACTTCTTGCCGCGCATCTGGCCGACTACCAGCCGCTGTTCCGCCGGGTTAAACTCGACCTCGGCCCGCAACCCGGCAAGCCGACCGACGAACGGCTGAGGGCCGTGCGCCGCGGCCACGACGATCCGGCGCTCGCCGCTCTCTACTTCCAGTACGGCCGCTACCTGCTTATCGCCAGCAGCCGGCCCGGAACACAGCCGGCCAACCTCCAGGGCATCTGGAACGAAGACATGAGCCCGTCGTGGGGGTCGAAATACACCACCAACATCAACGCCGAGATGAACTATTGGCCGGCCGAAGTGTGCAACCTTGCCGAGCTTCATCAGCCGCTGTTCGGGTTGATCGCGGATTGCGTCGAAACTGGACGGCGCACGGCGCGCGTTCACTACGGGTGCCGCGGCTGGGTGCTTCATCACAACACCGACATCTGGCGCGCCACCACGCCGGTCGACGGCAGCGGGTGGGGGATGTGGCCCACGGGCGGGGCGTGGATGTGCCGCCACCTGTGGGAGCATTACGCGTACGGCCGCGACAGGCGGTTCCTCGAGTTTGCCTATCCCGTCATGAAAGAGGCGAGCCTGTTTTTCGTCGACTTTCTCGTGCCCGACCCGCACAACGGCAAGCTGGTGACGTGCCCGTCGATCTCGCCGGAGAACCGGTTTGTGACGGCAGACGGCACTTCGGCCATCTGCGCCGGGCCCTCAATGGACAGCCAGATCATCCGCGAGTTGTTCACAAACACAATCAAAGCCGCAAAACTTCTCGACGTTGACGCCGAGTTCGTTTCGCAACTCGAAAAGACGCGGGAGAAGCTGCCCAAGCCGGAAATCGGCTCGCAAGGGCAACTGCTGGAATGGCTTGAAGAGTACCAGGAAGTCGACCCGGGCCACCGGCACATGTCGCACCTGTACGGGCTGTACCCTGGCGAGGAGTTGACGCCGGACGCGGCGCCGGAACTGGCGCGGGCGGCGCGGGTTTCGCTCGAACGGCGGCTGGAAAAGGGCGGCGGCCATACCGGTTGGAGCCGGGCGTGGATTATCAACTTCTGGGCGCGGCTCAAAGACGGCGGGAAGGTGGGGGAGAACATCAACGCCCTGTTGCGGAAATCGACCCTGCCCAACCTGTTCGACAACCACCCGCCGTTCCAGATTGACGGCAACTTCGGCGGGACCGCCGGCATCGCCGAGGCCCTCTTGCAGAGCCACGGCGGCCTGATACGGCTGTTGCCGGCCCTGCCCCCGGCGTGGCGCGACGGCAGTTTCAAAGGTCTGCGCGCCCGCGGCGGGTTCGAAGTCGATGCGGAATGGGAAGAGGGGCGGCTTGTGCGGGCGCGGATTGCGTCTACGCTGGGGAGCACGTGCCGGTTGCACGCTGGCGAGGCTGTAACCATCGAGACTGCCACGGGCGATGCCGTCGAGGCGAGCATGAAGGCGAACGGCCTTCGCGAGTTTGACACAAGCCCCGGCGCTGTCTACACCGTCAGGCGAACTGGATAAGAGGCTTAACCCGGATATCTCACAAGCGAAAGCTGAAGCATGCGAGAAGGGCGCTAAAAGCGCCCTTTTGTGTAGTAGCCGGCTTAAACGCCCCGGCTGAAGAGGCTGTCTCATAATTTTTATTGACATTTAAGTATTTATATGTTATTCTTGCCTTGAAACAGGAGGCGAAATGAATGGCCAGAGAAATAGAAGCCAATTATGAGCAGACGT
>Ga0272441_10002284_pt1 | contig 39149 bp, 42 predicted proteins | sample SSMProp6N_FD_193582 | JGI IMG/M metagenome (GOLD analysis project Ga0272441, IMG submission 193582) | Marine sediment archaeal communities from Little Sippewissett salt marsh, Falmouth, MA, United States - SSM-Prop-6N | ecosystem: Environmental > Aquatic > Marine > Wetlands > Sediment ... | reverse complement strand
CATCTAATTGGTTTTCAACTATATATTTGAAGTTTTCAGAGATGTTTTTAAAAGATATTTAGATTAAGAGGATCAAAAAAATGTTTGAGAATTCCATTTATCTAGACAATGCCTCTTCCACCAGGATGGATGAAAGAGTGCTGCAGGCCATGAAACCTTACCTTTTCGAAATTTACGCCGTGGCAACTTCAGAGTTCGGATATTCCATGGGCATAGAGGCAAAAGAAGCACTAGCGGAAGCCAGAGAAAAATTGGCAAAAAGACTAAAAGCGAATCCAGAGAAGTTCGTGTTCACATCAGGAAGTACAGAATCCAGCAACATGGCCCTCAAAGGAGTGGCTTTAGCGCTTGGAGAAAAGAAGGGAAAACATATCATAACCACCAAAATTGAGGATTTTCCAGTACTTCACAGCGCAAGAGCGCTGGAACGAGACGGATTCAAAGTGACCTATCTCGACGTGAACAAAGACGGCCTTTTAGATGTGGAGAAATTACATCAGGCCATAACCAAAGAGACCATACTGGTGTCCGTTCAGCATGCCAACCAAGAGATAGGCACCCTTCAAGATGTAGAGGCCATTGGACAGATCTGTTGGGACAAACACGTTCTTTTCCACACCGATGCCACCCACACTTTCGCCAGAGTGCCTTTAGATGTAAAAAAAGTACCTGCTGACTTGATCACAGTCTCGTCCCACACCATTCACGGCCCAAAAGGAGTGGGTGGGCTTTACATCAGGGAAAATACCCCCCTGACAAAATGGATGGACGGTGGATATCAAGAATCAGATCGCAGAGCAGGATTGGAAAACATACCAGGCGCCGTGGGATTCGCCAAGGCCACTGATCTCGTATCTCCCGAGGAAAACGACAGATTGAGATTGATGAGAGACAAATTCATCGACAGAACGCTCGAAGAGATACCATATACTACCCTCAACGGTCACCGAGAGAAGAGATCACCTCAAAACGCTAACGTCACCTTCCATCAGGTTGAAGGGGAATCCATCACCCTTCACTTGGACTTGAGGGGCATTGCTGTTAGCACAGGATCGGCCTGTTTCAGCCGTTCCTTGGAGGCAAGTCACGTGATAATGGGAATAGGAGGCGATCACGAAAGGGCTCACGGCTCGGTAAGAGCTACTTTCAGCAGATACAATACCGCAGAAGAAGTGGATACAGTTGTCGACGCCATTTCTGAGATCGTCGAAACGCTTAGAAAGATCAGCCCGCTTAGCAGAGGTGGATGAAATGACCAAATTTCCCTACAGCGATATAGTGTTGGAGCACTTCAAGCATCCGCGTAACGTGGGAGAGATGAAAGACGCTGACGGAAAGGCCACAGAGGGAAGCCCGGCCTGTGGTGATATGGTATCAGTTTACATCAAAGTAGATGAGAACAAAAAGACCATTGAGGACATTAAGTTTCAGTCCTATGGCTGCGCATCCAACATTGCCACAGGGTCTATCATAACCGAGATTGCAAAGGGCAAAACCTTGGACGACGCCAAGAAGATATCTTGGAAACAAGCCTCAGAAGCCTTGGGCGGGCTACCACCCATAAAGGCCCACTGCTCGGTCTTGGCTGTAGAAGGACTTCGCTCGGCCATCCACAACTACGAGGAAAAGCATGGATTGATCGCGGAAAAAGTGCCCACCACCGAGGATGTAGTAGAAAAAAGGTTGAAAAAGGTGATGAGCCCCTTAACCGGCCTGAGCGTAGTTCGAAGCAAGCTGGTTCAAAATATCGAGGTAAAAGATGGCGTGGTTAGCGTACTCATAGATCTGCCTTCAAATCATCAGTTTGCAAATGCCATCAAAGAAGAGATCGAAGAAAAGATCGAACACCTTTGGGACGTAGAGACGGTTTTAGTGGAGTTCACCGAGTGAAATTCCACACGAAAATTATAGTCGAAAACCAATTAGATGATACTAATTGTTTTTCGACTATAATCCGAAAAGTATCGTTAAACACTATAATTTTACGAAAAACATGCATAAAAAAAACAAAGTTTGGAGATTATTAATTATAATAATATAATAAATGAAGCATGCCAGCATCACAAAGGTTAAATCAATTGTAAAATAAATTTATTTTAGTTGGAGGTCTTCAGGAATGATAGAACTCTCCGTTTTGGTGGGTGGAAAAGCCGGAGACGGCATAAACGAGTCAGGGATGATAATATCGCGCATATTAAATCAACTCGGATACCGCCTCTATCAGTATTTAGACTATCAGTCTCTAATAAGGGGGGGACACAATTTTTCCATAGTCAGAGCCTCAAAAGACAAAATTGCCGCGCACAAGGACAAGGTGAACTTTCTTTTGGCTCTGAATCAAGAGACCATCGATTTTCATGAGTGGAGACTAGAAAAGGACTCGTTCGTCATTTACAACGCCGATGAGGTAAAAACAGACCAACCAGGATGCGTTGGTCTCCCTTTGAAAGAAATCATCAAAGAGACTGGAGCTCCAACCATTGCTCGGAATTCCATCTTAATCGGGGGATTTTGCAAAATTGCAGGCATCGAATGGGAAGTTTTGGAGACTATCATCCGAAGAGAAGTACCTCAGGACGTTGATCTCAACTTGAAAGTGGCCCGACAAGGTTACGATTCAGCAGAAGAAAAAATGAAAATGAAACCACTCAGAAACAATCCTCTGCCCGTAATTACCGGAAACGAGATAATCGGCTTGGGTCTAATAAAAGGTGGCCTTGATGCTTATGTGGCCTATCCCATGACCCCTTCATCGGGAGTGCTCCATTTTTTGGCTCATAAGGCCGAAGATTTCTCTTTAAAAGTGGTTCATCCCGAAAATGAGATTGCCGCGATTTTGATGGCCCAAGGTTTTGCCTATGCAGGAGAACGGGTTGCCTGTGGGACTTCAGGCGGTGGTTTCTGCCTGATGCATGAGGGATTAAGCCTGGCTGGAATGGCCGAGATGCCCGTCGTAGTGGTGGTATCCCAAAGAGTGGGCCCAAGTACGGGGGTTCCCACCTACACTGCCCAGGGGGACCTTCACTTCGTAATGAACGCTGGCCAGGGTGAATTCACGAGGCTAGTTATAGCACCTGGTGACGCCGAGCAAGCCTACTTCTGGTCAGCGACTGCTCTAGCCTTATCCTGGAAGTATCAAGTCCCAACAATTATCCTATCAGACAAAACATTGAGTGAGAGCGCCTACAGCTTCGATTTGGAGGCGGTAGAAGAACCAAAAGAAGCAGAACCAGTTGTCTGGGAGGGTGGAGAAATTTATCAAAGGTACCTGCGTACCAATTCAGGAGTTTCACCATTGGCCTTCCCCCCAAATCCATATGCAATAGTGAAGGTCAACAGCTATGCACATCTGGAATCAGGAATAACGACAGAGGACGCCTCTGAGATTTGTTCTAATCAGGACAAAAGCCTGCGAAAAGAAGAGGCGCTCATAAAAGAGCTGAATGACTATCCCTCTGTGAACGTCTATGGCGATCTAAATTCCTCAACTGCCCTTCTATGTTGGGGATCCAATAAAGGAGTTTGCGCGGAATTGGGGCATAAATACCATTTGAGAGTGGTTCAACCGGTGGTGCTCAACCCCTTCCCAATCCAAAAGTTCGAAAAAGCGTTTTTTGGCGTAAAGAAGACCATATGCGTCGAGGGTAATTCCACAGGACAACTGGCTCGATTAATGCGAAATTTCAATTTGCAGGTGGACGAAAAGATTCTGAAATACGACGGGCGGCCTTTTTCCATAGAGTATCTTGACGACAAATTAAGGGAGGTGACGAAATGACTCAATTAAAGCTCGATACTGACGCCAAGATTACCTGGTGTCCAGGATGCGGCAACTTCGCCATATTGAACGCTATAAAGCCGGTCCTTTTGGAACTGAACGACGAAGGGATTCTGCCATTGGAAAACGTCGTTTTAGTATCAGGAATTGGATGTCACGCCAAGATCGTGGATTACATCGACATCAACAGCTTCTATTCCATTCACGGCAGAACCATACCGGTAGCCACGGGAATAAAGTTGGCAAACCCCGAGCTTACAGTAATATGTTTCACAGGGGATGGTGATGCCTATGCTGAAGGTCTAGATCACCTAATATTTGCTGCCAAGAGAAACGTGAACATAACAACCATAATACACAACAATCGGGTCTACGGGCTTACCACCGGACAATACACGCCAACATCTCCCACCAATTTTAAGGGAAAATCAACTCCCTTCGGCCTTGATGTGCGGCCAATAAATCCTCTAGATATTGCCTTTACCAGCGGGGCCACATTCATCGCCAGAGGTTATTCCCACGGAATAGATCTGCTCAAAGACATCTTCAAAAAGGCCGTATTACATCAAGGGTTCTCCTTCGTAGATGTATTGCAAGTTTGTGTATCCTTCTTCAACATGTATCAGTACTACAACCAGAATACATATAGATTGGAAGAACACGATCCGGAAGATCATGATGCTGCCTATGAAAAAATTAGAGAATGGGACTATAATTCAAACGATTGCGCGACCCCCCACATACCTTTGGGCATATTCTACAGAGAAGATTCAAAAACCTTTGAGACGAATTTTTTGAATTCTGGTCTGTCCACTGAAGATCGAGATCTCGAGATAAAAGCATCCCTCAAAAGTTACTTATGAAAAAGAGAATATTGCAATTATAGTGTTTAACGATACTTTTCGGACAACTCTCGAACTCGCAAGAGTTAGAGATTTGGCCTATTCGTATCGTTAAGCACTATTCTGACGAAAAATAATTAGTATCATCTAATTGGGTTTCGACGATATAGATAGTAATATTAAAATAAAATTAATATGTATTTCATCTACAAATCCAAAATGTAATATAGTCAGCAAATCAAAATACATATGGCGTTATTAGATATGTTCAGCCACTTCGAACCATCCCTTGGAATTTTATTCTGCCAGAAAGGTTAGGTGATATTATGGCAAATAAGTATGTGTGTACAGTCTGTGGATATGTCTATGATCCCGAGGCGGGAGACCCCGATTCTGGAATAGAGCCTGGAACGTCCTTTGAAGATCTACCAAACGATTGGTATTGCCCAGAATGTGGTGCATCTAAAAACGATTTCGAGGAGATGACTTGAAGGGGATTGTAAAATGGCTGCAATAGGGGATAAAATGCGCAAGGCGTTGAACGAGCAGGTCAAATGGGAGCTTTATTCATCCTACCTTTACCTGTCCATGTCCGCCTACTTCTCATCCATCAACCTGCCAGGTTTTACCCATTGGATGAAGGTCCAAGCCCAAGAAGAGCTTTTACACGCCATGATGATCTACGATTACATAGTCGAGCGTGAGGGTCGAATCGAACTTTTAGGCATTGAAAAACCACCCTTCGAATGGGATTCTCCTTTGCAAGTGGCAGAAGAAGTCTACGCCCATGAACAGAAGGTCACCGGAATGATCAACAATTTGGTTGATCTGGCCTATTTGGAGAAAGATCACGCATCTCTCAGCATGCTTCAGTGGTTCATAGAGGAGCAGGTAGAGGAAGAATCGAACGCTAAAGGTATCGTAGAGAAGCTCAAGATGGTAAGCGACGATGGTGGCATGGGCGTGCTTTACATGCTCGACCGAGACTTAGAACTGCGACCACCTAAGCTCCAGGAGACGAGTTAGAACTTCGTGGGTTGGGCAAGATGCCGCCCAACATACATAATTTATTTTAATAAAAATAGTGTACACGAAAAACAATGGCAATATGGGTGCTACATGTACGATCTGGTGATCATCGGCGGCGGAGTATCTGGACTTGCCGCAGGTATATACTCTGGACGATTCTTGATGAAAACAGCGTTAGTGGCAGAAGTTATGGGAGGAACAATCATATCCACAGACGATATCGCCAACTATCCTGGTTTCAAAAAGATAAGCGGTTTGGGACTTATAAATCAGCTTCAAGTGCACCTCCGAGATTACGATGTGGAGATGATATACGACCGTGTAACAAGCCTGGAGAAATGCCAAGACGGTTGTTTTGAGATCTTAATGAAAGACGGAAACTTTCATAGCAAGTCAATCATATTGGCCACGGGGACTGAGTGGAGGAAACTGAAGGCCCCCGGCGAAGAGAAATTCGCCAACAGAGGGGTCCATTATTGTGCCCTATGTGATGGCCCATTTTACAAAAACAAGGTTGTAGGGGTGGTGGGTGGTGGTGACTCAGCCGCCAAAGAATCCTTGGTCCTCACCCAATACGCCCAGAAAGTATACATCATCAATCGAGGAGAAAACATCAAACCGGAACCCATCAACCTCAAAAGGGTAATGGAGAACGACAAGATAGAGATTATCAACAACACTAATGTTTTGGAGATCAAGGGAGAAGAACGCGTAGATCATGTCGTTTTTGATAGACCTTACCGAGGTTCGAAGGAACTGAAGTTGAATGGTCTGTTCATCGACATAGGCCACGTTCCACTTTCATATTTGGCCAAAGAAATTGGTGTTGAACTCAACGATCAGGGTGAAGTCATAACCGATCGCGAGTCAAAGACAAATGTGGACGGATTCTTTGCAGCAGGAGACGTGGTAGATACCCGGTTCAAGCAAGCCATAACAGGGGTGGCAGAAGGCGTTACTGCAGCTTATTCAGCTTATCGTTACGTCACCAATAAAGATATCATATGTTTCTGTGACGACCAATGAGAAGTCGTCAAAAAGCTCTAAAAAAAAGAGCTTATGAACAGCCTTGAAGACGCCTGAATAGACTCGAAGCTAGAAGATATTTTGGGGATTTGAAAATGGAACACAACGAAGTTAAAATGGGCATCATCGGATTGGGTAAAAGAGGTGGAAACTTCGCCCTTCAGGCTGCTGAGAAGGGCATCTCTGTGGCAGGAAAAGATAAAAGTGGTGTCGAAAAGGAATTGTCACATCTAAAAGATAAGGGCGTCAACGTGGTGGACAGCTACGAAGATTTGGTAGACTTTTTGGATGCACCTCGGGTGTTCTACCTATTGCTGCCCGCCGGGCCCACCGTTGATCGTGTTTTAGAAGAGCTTGCGCCCCGCCTGGACAAATGCGACGTGGTGATAGATGGCAGCAACTCTTTTTATTTAGATTCCATTCGAAGGGAAGAAGACCTGGCGGATTTGGGTATTTACTTCCTGGATTGTGGAACCTGTGGTGGCTTGAAAGGGGCCAGAAATGGTGCATGTTTCATGTTGGGTGGCAGAATTGAAGGAGTAAAAGTCGCTGAGCCCATCTTGAAATCTCTGGCTGCAAATGGCAGTTACGTCTATACAGGCGACCCTGGAAGCGGCCATTTCGTTAAACTGGTTCACGATGGAATCGAACTGGGAATGTGCCAAGCCATAGGAGAAGGCACCGCATTGCTTAGAGGTGCTGATTACAACCTGAACTTGTCAAATGTCATCGAAAATTGGTGTCAGGGTTCGATGATAAATGGACGGTTATTAGAATCGATGGCAGAGAGCTTGAAGGAGAATAGATTCGAAGAGCTGCCATCTTACGTAGAGGACACCGGTCAGGCCAATTGGCTGGTGCACGACGCCATTGAAAAAGAGATTGCTATACCCGTGATCGCCCAATCTGTCATGGAGCTGTTCAGATCCAGAGACAGAGAAGGTGACGCTTATCGCTCAATTGGCCTGATGAAAAAGGCAACATGCGGTAACCCTCTGGGAAAGAACGCAGAGATAATGCAGGAGAGGATAAGCGGCCGTGTGGAGAAGATTTAGTTAAAGGATGGACCTTTCTTTCGGAGTGGTGGTGAAGAAGTTCTCACCAATCACTCCATAAATATTCTAAATATCATACCACATTCAAATCGATCTCCCCCATGAACAATTCCACGTCGATGTTCAAAGTCACATCCGATTTACCGTAAGCCTCGTTTACGTAATGCTCATCTTCGATTTTGAGACCACTACTTTCAACCACAACAACGTTCTTCTGCAACCCTACTCGCACACCAACATTTGAGGGAAGATCCAACGTTAGCGATCCAAAGTTCATATCTAGGCTGGCATTGAGATCCTTCTCCCAATCACCTGATAGATCTACAAAGACGTCACCAAAGGAAGAATCTATGTACACGTCCTCCAGCTCAGGATTGTCTTTAAGATCGACATTGACCTCACCGAAGGAGGTCTCTATGTACACGTCCTTCAGCCCAGAGTTATTTTTAAGATTGACATCGACCTCGCCTGCAGAAAGTTCCAAATAAAATTCGGTCAAATTGAGACAAGAAAGATCCATGTCTACCGCACCAAGTGCTACCTCCACGTCCAATTTGGTAGGTGTTCTTTCATCTAGGTGCAAGATCCACTCGCTTCTAATGTCATCGGGTATGTCGACACTTGCATTGGGTTGATTGATGGCCAGAACCGCACGTTCTTCTGAAACTTGATAATCGACTTTCGGCTTCAATATGGGATAATTGTATTCGAAATTCGTCTCTATCGAATCCTTGGCACCACCCTTTATGGTCAGCTCACCCAAGCTCAAATCTATGTTCAGACATGCAGACTGAGCATCTTCTAACGAAAATATGTGGTTTTCTCGTTGCAAATTAGCCACTTCAAAGTCATCGTCGTTGGAGATACCGGTAGTCCATATAAGCAGTCCGCCAATGGCGAAAGAGAGAACCATTATAAACGCCAACCAAATAGAGACCGTTTTCAAGTTTAATTTAACATCCCCATCCTTAAATTTGTGGAGAATACATTTGGGGTCCAATTTATGAGACCCCCTTTATGCCAATTATATCGATGTTCATCTTGAGATATTTGATGGTCAAATTGTAAAACGCCTTGAGGAGGTACCAGTCAGCTATCAAGAACAAAAGGCCAAACGCAATAATTCCTATGGATATGAAAATGCTTGCAACTGGGTGAAGACCTATACCATATATTAAAACCATTTCTCCTTGCAAGCTTTGAGGCAAAGGACTCAAGATGCTGGTAAATAAAGTCCATATTCCTGTCATGACTACGGATGCCGCGACCACAAACATCGAGAACAAAATGCTCACCGCAATCAAGAAGGGCCAGAGTATGACCATGAAATTAAACAGCCCCAAACTAACAGATGCCAAAACGGCCTTCAATACGTCGCCAGTGGATATGGTGCTCTCCGCCATTCTCACCAGGTAGCTGGCTTTGATCTGTTTGGCAATCTTTTCAGGATTGCCTAACGCAGCTGCCAACTCTTCTTCGCTTCGACCATCTTCCATCCCGATCCTAAAATGTTCTTCGTAATCTGATAGAACGTCCTCGAGTTCTTCCTTGGGGAGACCTTTTAGAGTTTCTCTAAGCATCTGCGTGAACTCTTTTTTATTCATTGTTCACACCTTCTAGAAAATCATTCACATTTTTGACGAAAGCATACCACTCATCAGACAGCTGTTCATTCATATTTTTGCCATCCTCGGTCAGCTGGTAATACTTCCTAGGAGGGCCCTCCTGTGATTCTTGCAAATAGGTGGTCACATATCCATCGTTTTTCAACCGTCTCAAAAGCGGATATATGGTTCCCTCAGAGATAGAAATTTTTTTAGAGATGAGATTAACTATCTCATAGCCGTAACAGTTCTTATGGGTTAACAGAGCTAAGACGCACAGCTCAAGCACGCCTTTCTTAAATTGAATGTTCATATAACCTCGGCCTAACAAGGTACCTTTTAATGCAAGGTACGTAGATACGTTTGGTCATAATATCATATAAAAAGATTGTGTTTCAGAATGCAAAAAAAAGCATATTCTGAGAAAAACTCATACAAATCGATGTTAAAAAATGCATTTAAGCAAGCGTATTATCGTAAATTTTAGGACCTAATTTCCACAAAATGTTAATAAATGGCCCCACCATCGGCCCCACAATCATACATCGATCATGCTTAATTTTCCGACCACATCGTATCGCATTTTAGCCCCCTACTAAACATAAACGAAAGGTATTCCCCTCCTTTGAGCCTCTTCCAATTGAGCGCCAAAGGTGAAGTAATAGTCGTACTCGTACACCCTACCATCTTTCATGGTCACAATTATGGGCATGTTAAAACGGCCCCAAGTCCACAAAACCATTTCAAAATTGTTATAAGGATCTGTGCTTGAGTACTCAGGATTTTTGAAGGTGGGATGCAAGACGTATTTGACCGACTTTATGTTGTGCAGGTCCCGACCAGTTACGTATACGCGTATCTTAAAAACCTGGAGTCCGGCGGAATTTTTGGAATAATAAACAACACCATTTGCAGGATCCACTGCTTGGGTGTGAAATTGAACGTCTGGCGAACTCGGAGTAATCGGGCTAATAGTACCATGAGCGATGGTGAAGTCTGCAACCTTCAAGTCGTCATAATTGTTGGAATCTGCATGATTCCCATCTCTGACCAATACCGCTATTTGACTGTCGCCTACATCCTCTGGAGAGGTAAACCAAGTCCAATATTCTACATTGCTCCAATCTCTGACCATCTTCCAGGCATATCCTGTTGAAGGACCTTTCAACCAGAACCGGTAGTATAAGGAATCTCCATCGTTATCGAAAGCTGACACAGTCCAAGTGACCGCAGTTCCACTCACCTGTGGATCTGGCCAGTTTGAAGAGAGACTGACGATTACAGGTGCTTGATTGGCTTTGGCACGGGTCAATTGGTACCCTTTGTACCCTGCAATGTCGTCATAACGACCTTCAGTCTGATGGTACCCATCCCTCACATATACCGCCAAGTCGTACTCGCCTGCATCTTCAGCATCTGTAAACCAGGTCCAAGTGCTGCTAGAGGTCCAATCACGGACAACCTTCCAGGAATAATCGGTCGAAGGACCTTTCAGCCAGTAACGATAAAGAACGGAATCGCCGTCGGGATCATAGGCCACGGCAGACCATTGGATCGCAGATCCTGAAACTTGGGGTGAAGGTCGGTCGGGATAAAAACCGGTCAACGTTGGCGGAAGATTTTCCATCGGCGTGGGAGGAGATAACGAATTTAGATCGTAGGACTCGTAGCCAGTTCCCTCTGCACCAAGTGCAACAAACGAATGCAAAAAAACGAATGAAAATATCATGTAAATTGCAAGCGTATTTTTGACAGAAGAAGCTCTAATCAGAGCCGAACAGAATTTAACAAACCACTTGGACATATTCTAACCCCTCAAACGTTCATATAATCTTTATTCTATTTATATTTTGCTTAGAGTATTGAAATCTCCAAAAATGTACATTCAAATTTAAATTGATATTTTCCACGTCTAAAAAGCGTTTTTTGATGATGATGATGATGATGATGATGGAAATGTATATTTTAAGAAGTCATTAATTTATTATTTCGTTCAACTCACCATCCCTGAAACAATTGAAGCCACTTTAACCCCCACAATAACAAATAAAGCCACGATAATCGTTTCTATTCCGGCCCTCATGCTTATGGCACTCATGGCAAAAGCTGCTGCAAGGTCGGTAATCACACAGAAAGCCAAAGCAGCAACGATACCAAATTTTGCGAACAACATTGCCATGACTATTATGAGCGGAAGGGCAAGAGCGGTTCCAAATACTGCCACTTTGATCAAACTTACGTGACTTGAGTTGGCTATTATATTCGTCATTCCTGCCATCCTCGGACAGAGGATGAAAAGCGAAAAAGCTACAGATGCAACTAATAGTTCTTTCATTTTTATGTCCACCACACGTGTTTAGTAGTACAAATTTAAGTTATTTAATACTTATTATGAAAATACTTTATAATTACGCATTATTAGTTATACTAAAAACTTTAATTCCAGTCTTATAGTCGAAAACCAATTAGATGATACTAATTGGTTTTCGCCAGAATAGTGTTTAACGATACGAATATGTCAAATCTCTAACTCTTGCGTGTTCGAGATTAATCCGAAAAGTATCGTTAAACACTATAATTGTGAATTTCGTTTAAGCCTTTCTCGGTCAACGTATACATATTTCCTTTAGAGGGATCATCAGAAATAACACATGAAGAACCCTTTAGACATGTTATGCATCCTCCACAGAGCCCCACCTCCAGTGCCTTAACCTCGAGATAGCCCTCACGCACCAGAAATTCTACCCTCGCTCTTAGTGACGATTTGTTTATTCCCAATTCGTCTGCAATTTCATCTAAGTTGCCACCTTGCGAAATTCTGACCAAAAGGTCTCCAGTAGTGACCAATTTATCACCTCTCAAATGGTTGCAGAAAGCGGAGATCCGTGTTGCTCAGTAAGACTGCATTTTGCAGGATTTGCAGGATAATCTTTAGCCCGATATACCACGTAATTTTTTCCTTTCCTTTCCAAGAGATGATTATACTCCGATGGCAAAGAATGAATTAGAGGCACGCTCCAGATAATAACCCGCTCTTGAGCTATAGATAGCATATCTTCTAAAAATTTTTTAATACCATTTTGCAGATTATCCCTCATCTTAAATGGCTTCATTGGAGGATTAAAGGAGACCGCATAGCAAAAGCTCTTTGGAGGATAGTCCAGCTCAGTAATATCTGCGAGACGGACAGAAATTCCCCGTGAAGCTAGATTTTCGACGAACATTGAACTGTTGTCATGCCCATGTACGTCTTGGTACAAACAGGCTAAAGATACAGGACCACAGGCGACGTCAAGTATGCTTCCTTTTCCCAAATCTATGCCTATCTGTTCCAGATAATATCTGAATCTACATTCAGCCCGACGACAATAACCAACACAGCGCACCAAATTACTCACATCTACTTATTTTTAATAATGCCGGAATGGAGAGGACGGCTTTTTGGATGGATAGGATGGATGAGTGACAGCAGAAAGATGGCACCATCACCTCTCCATTTTCCGACTCTTATACAAACATAACTACCACCATTAGGTGACAATATAGTCATCCCTAACAATTATAGGTTATTTGTAGATGGCCTAAATTTTGGGCTATAGTGTTTAACGATACCTTTCGGACAAATCTCGAACTCTTGCGAGTTTGAGATTTGGCCTATTCGTATCGTTAAGCACTATTCTGACGAGATCCAACTAGTTTCATCTATTTGGTTCTCAACTATAAACAAAGATAAAACGTAAGAACGTTCTAGATACAATATGTTAAAAATTAACTACGACTTTCGCCTAAGAAAAGGGTTATTACCTATCCAGATGGAATTTTTACCAGGTGCTAGATTTGTTTGAGTGCTTGTTCATACCCCTCTATGCCATCTTGTTCCTTTTGGTGGCCGCAACACCACTGATCATAATATATCTCTTCTTTAGGCTAACCTCTGAAGCTTTTGAACATGTAGGATTTAGCCACTGGCATGCGATTCTGATGGTATTTGGAAGCGTTTTGGGCAGTACCGTGGACATTCCATTGTCTGCAAACCCCATAACTGCTTATCCTCCTGCTTTTCTGAACGTGATATCCATCATATCACCCGTGCTAGAATTGAACTTCCCAATTTCCTTTCATCCTATCACCTTGGCGGTCAACCTGGGCGGCTGCATAATTCCGGTAATTGTATCTTTGGCCATAATTCTTCGTTGTCAGGTTTCCGCCAAAAAGGCAATTTTAGGATCTCTAATCGTTGCGGCAGTCGCTTATCAAGTGGCCATACCTGTAGCAGATGAGGGCATTTTGTTGCCTGTTTACGTATCTCCCACGTTAGCGGCCATATGTGGGTTGACTTTAGCCACCAGATTGCAATCAGCTCCTGCTTTGGCATACATCAGCGGATCCATGGGGACCCTTCTGGGTGCAGACATATTCAACCTCTTGACACCAGGAGTGCTCCCTGCATTAGCGCCACCCACGTCCAATACGCCATCTATCGTTCTCTCCATTGGAGGTGCTGGAATAATCGACGGCATATTCCTTACCGGAGTATTCGCCGTGCTATTGGCGGCCATGGTAGTTCACCTATTCCACCGGTCAGGCGACCCTCTTCCCACCAGCTGCGCCAAAACATAAAACAAAATGCCCAATATTCTTAAGTCGTGAAAGATCAAAACCTGTGGTATGGTGATGACCGATTTGAAGATAGCGGCTCTTTTTTCAGGAGGTAAGGATTCCATTTACAGCCTTTACCAGATCCAAAAAGCTGGAATGGATGTAAGATATCTCGTTACAGCCTATGCCCAAAAGGACTCTTACATGTATCACGTGCCCGCCATTCAGGTCAGTCAGATTGTGGCTCAGGCACTTGGCATTCCCCAAATAAACTTTAACGTCACTGAAGAAGACGAGATTAACCCTCTCCGAGACACCCTGTCCAAGTTAAACGTGGAAGGAGTGGTCTGTGGAGCAGTGGCTTCCAACTACCAGCGAAAGAGAATAATAATGGTCTGCGAGGATCTGGGGCTGGAATGCCTCTTGCCTCTATGGCACAAAGATCCCGTAAAGACGCTCGTCCAAATGGTGGAAGAAGGCTTTCAGATACTTATCGTAGGGGTGGCAGCCATGGGACTTGATGAACACTGGTTGGGCAAAATCCTAGATGTAGACACTTTGGATGAATTTCTGAAGGTTTGTGAGAAAAATCGCATTCACCCCATGGGCGAAGGTGGCGAGTACGAAACATTGGTCCTCAGCGGGCCAAACATGCAAGGTAGGATCAAAGTGGATTTCAAGAAAAAGTGGTACGGCAACTCAGGCGAGATAGAAATTACCGAAGCGCAGCTAATGCAAGAGTAAAAAAATTATAAATTATTAAAATACGAAATTTTTGATTAGTAACACAAAATCTTATATATGATGAATATAGTATATACCAATTGTCTTTAGCCCTCCTCCCTCTAAAAAGCCTTCCATCGCTAGGGGGTCTAAGAACAAGGTGGTCGTTTTGCTAATTGCGGCCACCCTGCCATTCCATCTTGATTATATCCCACTAAGAGAGTTGCACGAGCAGTAAGAAATATAGTCGAGAACCAATTAGGTGATACTAATTGGTTCTCGACAGACTAAGCGCCTAACGATACGAATAGGTCAAATCTCTAACTCTCGCGAGTTCGATATTAATCCGAAAGGTATCGTTAAACACTATAATTATACCTTTTCTAAAAAGGAGACAGACAACGTCGTCAATATAATACGTTCATTTTGGTATGTCGAACTTCACTCCGATCTTGAAGATTTGCACCGTGGGCAAAATCAACTGCTTCAAACCGGTCCGGACCTTAACATCTTCCAGGATCTCTTCGATCCGCTCTTCAGAAGCGGATACGGTAAACCACATGTTATACCGGGATGAATTTGGGCGAAGGTAGTTATGAGTGATTTCTTGGTGCTGGTTTACGATTTCTGCCACACCGTCAATCCTATCCTCTGGAACCGGGAGCGCCACCAAAACACCTTTGCACCCTAGCTTTTTCTTCTCCAGAAGGGGGCCAATCTGCCGAATTATGCCCAAGTCCTGCAGCCGTCCAATTCTCCGAATCGTTTCATCCTCACCAATGCCCAAAATTTCGCCCAGTGCTTTAAAGGGCCTGCTGACCAAAGGAAACGTCACCTGCACCAGACCCAAGAGCTTGCGATCTACTTCATCTAAACTTTTGTTGGACATTACCTCTATACCACCTGATAATCGCACAGAGGGTCCGCTGCCATATAGTCGCCAGTATAAGCATAAGCACGAGCTCGACATCCACCACAAATCCGACTGTAAGAGCACTGGCCACACTTGCCTTGGAGATTTTTGTCCCTCAAATCCTTGAATATCGTAGAATTATTCCAAATATCCACAAAGCTTTGTTCGCGAACGTTTCCCGCCACCACTGGAAGATATCCACAAGGACAAACGTCGCCGGTTTTGGAGACGAAAACAAAGTTTGTTCCCGCCAAACAGGCACTACCCAACATCTTTTGCCGCTCTTCCCCAGAAAGCTCCACTCTCATTATACGAGAGTATTGCGGAGCACAAGTCACCTTAACTTCAATAGATCTGCTCTTACAATCCTGAACCAACCAACGGAGCACAGCATCCTGCTCGCTTGGAGATATTAGATCATCCTCCTGACCTCGGCCCGTTGGCACCAAAAAGAACAGATGAAAAGCGACAGCCCCGAGATCCTCTGCCAAATCCATCATGGACCCCACCTGATCTACGTTACTTTTGGTTATGGTCATGTTGATCTGGAAAGGAACCTTGCCCCTAAGAAACTCTATGCCCTGCAGGGTCTTTATAAAAGCCCCCGATCCGCGAGAGACATCGTGAACCTCTGAAGATGCACCATCCATGCTGACGCTGACTCTGGAAATATTAGCCTCGTTTATCATATCCACGATTTGAGGTGTTAGAAGAGTGCCATTTGTGGCCAAAGCCACCCGCATTCCCAGTTTCGTGGCCCGCTCCGCCAGCTGAAATATGTCCGGGCGGAGGAGAGGTTCGCCCCCGCTCAGTATTATCATGGGCTTGAGAGAAGCCACCGAATCTATGAAATCCTTGGCTTCTTCTGAGGTCAATTCATCAGGATGAGGCGTCTCTTTGGCAGAGGCCCGACAATAACAACACTGGAGATTACAAGCAGACGTGGTCTCCCAAGCTATTATCAACATTCAGAGAAGACCTTTCTTGTGGAGCAGCTCTGCGTTCAAAACACTAGCACCTGCAGCACCACGTATGGTATTGTGTCCCATCACCATGTAGCGAATGCCCTCCCTAATCCGGCCTACAGAAACGCTCATGCCGTTACCTGCGTTTCTATCCAACCGGGGTTGAGGTCGATCTGGCTCGTCTCTTACGATGATGGCTTTTTCAGGCTCGGTGGGAAGATCTCCCAGTCCAGGATCGAAGTTCAAAAACGCCTCTCTGACACGCTCGGGTGTGGGATCATCAGACATTTCCACCCATAATGCCTCAAGGTGGCCATCCATTACTGGAACCCTATTACAACTGGCACTGACCTTGAAGTCAGCATTTATTATCTTCTCTCCATCAAAAGTTCCCAATATCTTCTGGGACTCGAGTTCTACCTTCTCATCTTCACCAGGAATGTAAGGAATTACGTTACCAAGAATGGCCATCGAAGGTACACCCTCGTAACCCGCACCGCTAACCGCCTGCATGGAAGCGAGAATCACCCTTTGAATGCCCATGCTCATAAGAGGCTCCAGAGTTAGCGCGAACATGATGGTAGTGCAGTTGGGGTTGGTTACAATGTATCCATCCCACCCTCTTCGATCCTTTTGCACCTTTATTAGATCCAAATGATCTGCGTTACATTCTGGTATCATAAGTGGAACGTCTTCTTCAAATCGGTAAGCACTCGCGTTGCTAGCCACAACGAAACCCGCCTCTGCGAAATCAGCTTCAATCTTCTTAGCCTCATCTGCCGGTAGAGCCGAGAATACCACATCAGCATCCACATCTTCGGGGTTCACGTTGACTACTTCGAGCTCCCCAACCTCTGTTGGCATCTCGTGTTCCAATCGCCATCTAGCAGCATCGCAGTACCTCTTGCCAGCACTGCGTTCAGATGCAGCCAGACTAGTCAGCTCAAACCAGGGATGGTCCCACAACTGTTCAATGAAACGCTGTCCCACTGCACCGGTAGCTCCAAGAACACCTGCTTTAATTTTGGCCATTCAAAATCACCTAAAACGTGACGGTCTTAGACACGGACTTAATATATATACTTCCCTGAATAGGAGGAAGTGCCATTCCCCCCATCAGAGTATTCCAAAAAATTTCAAGGTTGCTTAAATTCCTCGAAATTGTAGTGTTTAACAATACTTTTCGGATTTATCTCGAACTCGCAAGAGTTAGAGATTTGACCTATTCGTATCGTTAAGCACTATTCTGGAGAAAACCAATTAGTATCATCTAATTGGTTTTCGACTATATTCACAAATTCATTTTTCGAGGTATTCTGTTATTCGGGTTTGGGCCAGACGACACTTCTCTCCAGGGATTTCCAATGGATATACTCCAGAAAGGCAACCCATGCACAAATTATCTTCAGGAATGCCTATGGCATCCACAAGGCCTTTGATACTAATATGTCCCAATGAATCAGCGGTTATCACCGCTTCTACCCCTTTAGTGGTTTTATGCGCCGCGATCAGCTCATCTCTGGACGCCATGTCTATGCCCATATAGCAGGGTGCAACAATTGGAGGGCTGCCGATTCTGACGTGAACCTCTTTAGCGCCAGCGTTTCGGACCATTTCTACGATCCGCCTGCTTGTGGTACCTCGAACGATGCTGTCGTCCACCATTATGATATTTTTACCATCGATGTTAGGACGAATGGTATTCATCTTCAACCTGACCGCGGTTTCTCTCAGCTCTTGGCCAGGCATGATGAAGGTGCGACCGATATATCGGTTCTTCATGAGACATTCAAGATAGTCTATACCTGACCGATGGTGGTACCCCACCGCAAAGGTGATACCTGAATCGGGAACTGGTGTGACCGTATCAGCATTCGAAGGGTGCTCATCTGCTAAATTTGCTCCAATTTTCACCCTAACGTCGTAGACCAACTTTCCATCCATTATGCTATCTGGCCTGGCGAAATATATGTACTCAAAAACACAGTGTGCCGGGCATTGACAAGAGGTGATCTGCACAGATCTCATCTCGCCATCTCTGAGGATTACCATCTCACCTGGTCGGATATCTCGAATTAATTCACCATTCAAAGTGTCAATAACTACGCTTTCAGAAGCAACAATGGTGTCAATATCCGTCTTTCCAATGCAAAGAGGCTTTATTCCCAACGGGTCCCTAAAACCAATGACCGCGTTTCCGATGAGAATTACCAGAGAATAAGCACCTACGACCTTGCGCATGATAGCGCGCACTGTTTCCACAGGGTCCTCGCTTTTCAACAACTCTCGTATAAAATAGCGAGCAATAATTTCTGTATCAGAAGTAGTGTAAAAAATTTCCCCTTCGGCTTCCAGCTCTTCTTTGAGCTTACCAGCGTTTATCAGATTTCCGTTATGAGCAAAAGCTGCTACACCGTCCTTGTACTTAACTAAGAGCGGTTGGCTATTTGCAGCTGTGGATCCACCGGTTGTGGAATACCTCACATGGCCTATGCCAGTGGGACCAAATAACGTCCTGATCCGAGCGTTATCAAAAACTTCAGGAACGAGCCCCATCGCCCGATGAGTCTGGACGACATTCCCATCATAAACCGAGATGCCGGCCGACTCTTGCCCCCTGTGCTGAAGCGCATAAAGGGCGTAATAGACGGATTTTGCCACGTTGCGACATGGATCTCTAGAGGAGATCCCTACCACGCCGCACATATCATGCAACTTGGATCTCCTACCTTATCACTTTTTATCTGTTTTCCAACCGTAGCTTCGAAGTCTTCGGCTCTTGCCAAAGCCACAAGACGCACAAGTCTTCGTATGATAGTTGAAAGATACCTTGCCACATCGGCGACACTTGATATGCGTCTTTTTTTGGCGCTTACCCATTGAAGGAGTGCCCTTAGTCATTTATAATACCTCAATAATACATCACGGCGAAATATAGACTACGTTATCACCTCTAACGACCACCGTCCCCAACTTTCGGGTGACATCTCCATCGGAGATCTCTTCGGTATCGTCGAGCACTAAGTTCATGTGTATGTCGTAACCCTGAAGTTCCCCTCTGAACGCCCTACCGTCCTTGAGTTTAACTATCACAGGCCTATTCAGTGATTCATTTAAAATATCAAGCGGTCTCTGAGCCATCGGCCTCTCCTCAGTCACAAGACAAAAGTTATGGGCAAACTTGCGCGTTGCGTATTTAAACTTGTCGGGAAATGAGTAAGTTATGAAGATTAAGTCCAGGCACCATCTCAAGGGCAGCGAATCCAAAAAGATAATCAAGAAATTAGCACCCTTTTTGGAAGACCCTTCTGCTCTACAGGGGACGTCTCTGGAAATCGCCGATATAGAGACCGAATTCGGTTTAATTTTGGTTAAAGGCAAGCCTTTATTCATGATATTTGATGATACACCATTTTTTACGGTCCGAGGCGCTTTAGAGTTTCCCCCTAAGAAAAAAGTTGTTTTCGTAGATTCGGGAGCAGTGAAATTCATCGTAAACGGTGCAGACGTTATGGCACCTGGTGTGGTGAAAGCCGATCCAGAGATCGAAGTTGGCGACATGGTGGTGATTATAGAGGAAAAACACAGAAAACCCCTCGCTGTTGGTAAAGCACTTCTGCCCGGATCAGAGATGCAAGGATCTGGTAAAGTGGTCAAATCTCTGCATCACGTGGGGGATATGCTCTGGGATATGGACTGCTAACATCGACCAAAAATGCTTCAAAATATGGCATTTTTGGTGCTAACCGCCAAAAAGGATTAAATAATATTTGAACAATATGAGTATAATATGTATGAAGATATTGGAACTCTTCTAGGAAAGGGGTTCAATTCTTGGAAAAGAAATCTGAACTTAGCTATACCTTTTGTTCTAAACGTATTGGTAGTTATCCTTTTGGCCATCGCCATGATGCTGGCGTTATTCATACCCATTGGTGAGGAAATATACACATCTTACAGCTTCGCCGCCGATCCTACAAATATGGAGGACGTAGAAGATATTCTGGAGATCGTTGGAAACTCCATTGGAGATAACTTGATTACATTGGCAGCGATACTTCTGATATCTGCACTCCTCATGTATCTGGTAACCGCCTTTTTCACCGCAGGTGCCATTGGAATGGCTCAGGAGGCAATAGAAAAGGGCAGATGCAATACCGCCAAAATGTGGGCTGAAGGGAAGAAACATTACCTACCACTTTTCATCGCTGAAATTTTGATGTTTATCGTGATTCTGGTCGTAATCGCGGCGTTATCTCTTCCGTTCATACCTACGTTGATAAGCGGGATAGAAACTGAAAGTCCATCCATGGGCCCCATGATAATCTGGATAGCTCTGATAATTATCTTCTCTTTATTGCTATCACTGGCCTTTGCAATGGTACCATACGCCCTGGTAATCGACGGCATGAAACCAATCGCGGCCATCAAAGAGGGAATCAACTTCTTCAGATGGAACAAAATGGACGTATTCTTAGTATGGTTGGTCATAGTGGCCATATCAGTAGCCCTGGGATTCCTGAGCGCCCTTTTTTCAGGTTCTGAATTGGCATCCGCCATCTGGCAAGTTCTAAGCAGCATTATAAGCATAGTGGTGATAGCTCCGCTTTCCACAATTTGGTGGGTCAGGCTTTACCTTACAAGAACAAAAAAGATCGCAGAGCTTGAAGAGATTGCCTTCGAAGAAGACGAAGAGGTGAAATACCTATAGATTCCTGGAATTAAAATCATGAGTCTGCTTACAGATTTCAGAAGACGCGGTTTGTTGTATCAAACCATCATAGCTGGAGTAATATTCCTATTGGTCTACACGCTATATATGGACTACATAGGTAAAGCCAACATAGGTGACTCTCTGTTTGCCGCCATCATCTTCGCTGGAAGTTACTTCTTCACATCGACGATAATCCTGCGCAGAGGATCACGCAACAATAAGTAGCCCACTGACGCATTGACCTATCGAATCAATAGAGGGCACCGCTAATTTTTTGCAGGTGGCACTCCCCACTAACAGTTCCGCGTGCGAATATCAGATCACCCGCTGCGAGGGTCACCTTGGCCTTGGGGTTATAGGTCCAATTATCCCCTCTTTTTATGGCCAGCACGTACATCCCGGTCTCCGTTTCTAACTCCAATTCGCCCAAGCTCTTTCCATCCACCTCCGCCCCGGGTTGAATTTCCACACGAGTTATGACTTCATCGGACTCGCGAATGGCCATGGCCAATATGGGATGTGGCTCAATATCGTGCAGGACCACGTTGGCAATCTTCAGCGCAGCGTCGCTGATGATTTCTGTAGACACTGCCAAATGGAGCAGACCTCGTAAGTTTTCTACGTCATCTACGTAATTAGCGGCCCTGAGAACCCACCTCTGCAATTCGTACTTCATCTCGTCCATCTTTTGCTCGATATATTCTACTTCAATGGCCACATCCCTGTTATCGAAGAGGACTGCAGTATAGGCCAAGCCCACAGCTAACTCTGACGTGTTCTTCATGTCAACGATTATGTCCACGGCCTTATCTAGCTGGCAGATTCCACTTTCCGGTAAGACTTTTTGTTCGTAAGGCAGTCCTGTGGTTTTTTCCACGAAAGTGGGCACGCCCTCATCATGACCCCTAGCAAATAGCGTATCGCCAATTTTGATCATGGTTTCAGGTTGAGGATCGTAAATCCACCTATCACCACGCCTTATGGCGATCACGCTCATCCCGACCTCAGTCTCAAAGCAAATGTCCTCCAAGCGTTTGCCTGCAATCCGCGAATTCACACCTACCACCGCCCTGGCCACGGTTTCTTCAGCCTGGCGTAGATCTTTCTTCAGCTCAGAAGGGATGCCCATGTTGAGCAAAACAATGCTGGCTATGTCCCCTGCAGCGTTGGAGATTATCTCCGCCGCAGAGGCGATTTGAAGAATGCCAGAAAGAGCTTCGGCGTCTTCCACCGTTCTGGCGGCCAACATGGCAGAGATCTGGACATGATAATCGAAGACGTCCATCTTCTTCTCCAGGATTATGACCTCCTGTGCCAGATCTCTATCATCGTAGAATACCGCAGAATATCCCAAGTCTACCATCAGTTCGCTGGTATCTTTCATCTTTACCAGCAATTCCTTCATGCTTATGGGGCAATACTCGATCTTTCTCATGCCGATCATATGGTCTCGAACTCAGATTAAATAAAAGTTATTCCTGAGAACTATTGTAGTTTATACCATAAATATAAGTTCTCTCAACTCGTCATTTTGTCAGGAGGATTTGAACATGGAGTTTGAGACAGTGAGGCTCAACATTCCTGATAATAGCAATTTAATTTTAGGCCAATCTCATTTCATCAAGACGGTAGAGGATCTTTATGAAGCCATCACGGGCATCGTTCCCAACTCCAAGTTTGGAATAGCCTTCTCTGAGGCCAGTGGTCCATGCTTGATAAGAATTGAGGGCAATGACGAAGATCTGATCGAAGCCGCCAAAAAAAACTCGTTGGCGTTGGGATGCGGCCACACCTTCGTGATATTGATGAAAGACGCCTTCCCCATAAACGTCTTAAACGCCATAAAAGCCGTACAAGAAGTGTGCAGCATATTCTGCGCCACGGCCAACCCCGTAGAAGCCGTGGTGGCAGTCACCAAGCAGGGCAGAGGGATACTAGGCGTTATAGATGGTTACCCCCCCAATGGGGTGGAATCTAAAGAAGACGTTGCCGAACGCAAAGAGTTGTTGAGAAAGTTCGGATACAAGCTATGACCAAGATGGAACTTGTAATCAAGAATGGTAGAGTTTACACAGGAGGCCGTATACAAAAAACAGATCTTTGGATCAAAGAGGGCAAGATTTCAAAGATAGGGGGGGCTCATCATGCCGACGATGATCTGGACGCTCGCGGTTTGCTAATATTGCCAGGAGCAATCGATGCTCATGTCCACTTTCGCGATCCTGGATATACCTACAAAGAAAACTGGGTGACGGGATCCACATCGGCTGTGGCAGGAGGGGTGACAACGGTAGTAGATCAACCCAATACCGACCCACCCACTTGGAACACCAAGTCCTACCGGCATAAACTAGAGGTAGCACAGAGACGTTCTGTAGTTGATTTCTGCCTCAACGGAGGTCCTGGCGAGATTAAACGGCTGGCCGAGCAAGGTGCAACAGCTATTGGAGAGATCTTCACCTATGATCACAGTCCCGCAGAGCTGAAGGTAATTTTGGAGAGGGCAAAAGATGTTGGCATTCTCCCCACAATTCATGCAGAAGATGAATCGGTAATTAGAGAGAACACCGAACCCCTACGAAGCCAACTAGATCCTGAGATATACTCGTTGGCGAGGCCCAATCTGGCCGAGTATACGGCCATAGAAAAAGTTCTGGATATGACCGATAGGCTCCATATATGTCACTTAAGCACCGAAGAAGGCCTGAATTTGATCAGGGCGGCCAAAATACAAGGGAAAAAGGTAAGCTGTGAGGTAGCTCCTCACCATCTACTATTCACTAAGCGCGATTGGCGAAAGCAGGGCACTTTCCTGAAGATGAATCCCCCGCTCCGAGATCAAAAAGACAGGACTGCGCTATGGGATGGATTAAGGAGAGGCGATATTGACATAGTGGCCTCAGATCACGCGCCCCATACCCCCGAAGAGAAGAGAGAAGAGATCTGGAACGCACCGCCGGGAGTCCCGGGTGTGGAGACCATGTTGCCCCTCATGCTGAACGCAGTCAAGTCCAATCAAATTACCTTGGATAGAATGGTGGATGCACTTTCCAGAAAGCCTGCCCAAATATTGGGTTTGAAAGAAAAGGGGGATATCTCTGTGGGAAAGGACGCCGATTTAATGCTCATCAATACCCAAAAAACCAAAGAGATCAGGGCCAACGACCTGCACAGTGGGGCTGAATGGACTCCATACCAAGGCAGATACGCTTTATTCCCCCATATTACAATCGTCAGGGGAACCGTGGTCTTCGAAGAAGGGGATCTGGTAGTTAAGCCCGGCTTTGGCCAGTACATCCCAGGTCAAGTAAGCAAATAAGCTGAATCTACCCAAAATTGAAGGAAATAAGTTATAGTTGAAAACCAATTAGATGATACTAACTATTTTTCGCCAGAATAGTGTTTAACGATACGAATAGGCCAAATCTCTAATTCTTGCGAGTTTGAGATTAATCCGAAAGGTATCGTTAAACACTATAAAAAAAAGGCTAAAATGGCCATATTAAATTTTTTAAAATTTTGCTAGGTAGCCAGAAAAATGAGAACGGGTCACTTAGAGTCGTTAACCGACTCTGTTGTGACTATCTTGTAGGCATATTCTAAGTCCTGTTCCTGACGAGGTTCCAGCCCCAGTTCCCACTTCAAACTTGTGGCGGTGGTCTCTGACGGCTCGGAATTCACCGAGACGATCTCTGCCTTCAATGGTTTCCGGTCGGTGATTTCCATGAAAACATCTCGGTCCGCGTTGCTCTCTATACTTAGCAAATATGTCCAAATTTCGGTCGTAACTTTGACCACGAAAGTGGTGTTACCAGTTCCCGTTATCTCTCTTATTTCCTCATTGATGGTGTAGTTGGCAAGCTCTTTTGAGACTTCTACATCAGCAGAAGATCCTACTTTGATGGAGGCTTCGGTTCCAGTTGGCGTATAAGGAACGCTGATACGGGAGACGTACTCTCCGTTACGGTAGAGTAGAGCTTCACCAGGAGGCCAGGGATCTTTCATGGTGTTGTTAGCCTTCACAGTCTCCATCACCGGACCATCACTTTGGTATGCTGCATCCCAGGTGTAAATTCTCTCCAGCGGACCGACTTCCTCGAAGAAGGGCAATCCTACTATGGAGTCCATATCCAGATCGTTTCGGCCTTCCAGTACGTATATGTAAAGAGTTTCCAGTTCCCCTGTCGTTGAACCACCGACAGATACCTTCGCCAAAGATATGCCAGCCTCGTCCTCAACAGCTTCTTCTACGGCATAGTAAAGAGGCTCTGCAGCCCTTGGAGCGTATGATTCTAGCTGCGGCGGACCTGCTACCAGCTTCAGCCTGACATCTTTTAGATCTTCGCCAAAGTCGTTTTCCACAATGGCGTAAGCGGATACTAGCACTGACTCCTCGCCCAGATATAGCGAGTAGCTGGGCGCCCATTGACCAGCGTCGCGCATGAGATAGCTGAGGCTGAAGTTCTGCAGGCCGGTGGAAGAAACGTTCAGGTGATACTCTGTGTTGTCATCGTAAACTATCTTCTCCACGGTAGCATTTGAAACTATGAAACGTACCGAGTCCATGATCACAGACCAGGGCAAATCCAAGACGAACTTGTGAACGCCCTCGGTAACCTCCATTTGCCCTTTCCTCTCCACAGTAGCCAACCCATCTGGATAGATGGTGACCGAATCTACAGGGAGGTTGAGCATGGTGGTAGCCTCGATCTTCCCGGATTCGTCTGAATCAGAGGCCACCACGGGAGCTAGAGCTGACAGCAATACTAAATAAACTAGAATAGTTTTCATGACCCATTCCTCACATTAATAATACTAGATATACAGGCGTATTATATTATGGTTTCTTCTATATGGTCCGAAGAACGGGTAAAGGTCGCAACGCTTATATTGATATATCGGACTTTCCAACCAGATTGCTGTTCACGGTGATGTTTTCATGTTCCTAGATTTCCGAAGAGACGTAGAGACGTTGTTGAAAAACGCGCTGGATCGTTGTGAATTCGAACTGCCAGAGATGGACAAAGATAATAGTAAAAGCAACCTAGCTCTGGAAATTACCCCTCGTGCCGATCTGGCCTCCACCATATCCTTCAGGCTAGCACCTCTGCTCAAACGCAGCCCCATTTCCATCGCCCAAGAACTGAAGGAAGCCATTTTTGTAGAAGAAAGCACCACCGTGGATCGAATAGAACCCGTCGGGCCTTATCTGAACTTTCACGTTAATCGCAATTTTTTAAACGCCGTACTTAAGCAGACTCAAGGCGAAGAATGTTGGACCTGCGACATGTCTGATAAAGTGATCGTGGAACATACTTCAGCTAATCCCAACGGCCCCCTACACGTTGGCCACATTAGAAACTCGGTCATAGGCGATACGTTGACCAGGATCCTTAAAAGAGCAGGTTGTGATGTGGAGGCTCAGTACTACGTAAACGACATGGGCAGACAAATTGCCATAGTTGTTTGGGGCAGGCAGAGATACGATCTAAACGACTCTAAGCCTGACCATTCCACCGCAGAGGTTTACATTAAGGCCAATCGGGCCTTAGAAGCCGACCCAGAACTCGTCATCCAGGTGAACGAGCTGATGCAGAAATACGAGGGAGGGGACCCTGAGGTTGCAGCGGAATTTAAGGCAGCCGTGGATTTCGCTCTGTCGGGTATCGAGGAGACTTTGACCAGGCTCAACATATCCCACGACAACTACCATTGGGAAAGTGAGTTCGTGCTGGACGGATCCACAAAAGATATGATCTCATCTTTGGAATCGACGAATTTGACTGAGTGGGAAAAAGGAGCCCTTCAATTGGATCTAAGCGCCCAGGGATTCGAGAAGAAACTGGTTTTAAAGAGGTCTGATGGCACATCCCTTTACACCACCAGGGACTTAGCCTACCATAAATGGAAGGCTGAAAACTCGGACAGAATGATCGACGTTTTGGGTGCGGACCACAAATTAATATCAGGACAACTCAAGGCGGCCCTCAAATTGATGGGCATAAGAGGACCTGAAATAGTTATATTTGAATTCGTATCCCTGCCTTCAGGTTCCATGAGCACTCGTAAAGGCAAGTTCATAACCACAGACGAACTTTTAGACCAGGTAGAAGCTCAAGCCTACCAAGAGGTTACTACACGTCGTCCAGATGAGAGTGAAGAGTTCCGGCGTGCTGTGGCCAAAGACGTGGGACTAGGGGCTGTCAGATACGACATAGTAAAGGTGTCTCCAGACAAACCAACCACCTTCGACTGGAAGGCCGCCCTTGATTTCGAAAAGCTCAGCGCACCTTTCATTCAGTACTCCCATGCCCGTGCCTGCAGCATATTGGAAAAGGCAGGCCAAGCCGAAGATTGGCATGATTTTGATCCAAGCCGTCTGACCAACCAAGAAGAAACGAAGCTTATCAAGAAAATATCTCAGTTCGACTTGGTGGTGGAACAAGCCGCACGGGACCTCAAGCCACACCATCTGGCCACATATGCTAGGGAACTGGCAGAGACCTTCAACCAGTTCTATAGAAGTAACCCAGTTCTAGATGCCGAACAGGGGCTGAAAGAGGCCAGATTGGCTCTGGTCAACGCGGCCAGAAACTGTTTGAGGCACACGTTGGAGACGTTGGGAATACCGGCCTTGGAGTCCATGTGAGGCGCTCGCCCCAAGCGTCGTTTATTTACCTTTTCAAAATCCTACTTTTTAATTGATGAAGGTCGTCTGCTTCTACAACGTCAACCTGGACGCAGTTCATTTTTTAGAGGGCGATAGCCTCTCTGAGATCGTTCGCAGCCAAAGCGTATTCCCATCTCTAAAAATGCCAGAACGTATTGAAAACGTGAAGGATTTCCTTTGTGGTTTATTGACCTGCATGGAGAAGGGCACAGGCGCTGAATTGATCATAGAAAACAAAACTGTTGCAGAGTTTATCGAACAGAATTTTTCCTGGTCTTACCGGATGGGAGGGAATGCTGGAAACATGGCCAACGTGCTGGCAGAATTAGGTTGCAAGCCGGTGGTAAACGTCCCTTCCCTGACCCCCCAATTGTCGTCATTTTTCCATCCCAAAGTAAAAGTGCCTGTTATTGAAGGCAAACAGAGAAAACTGGTGGCACCTGATAAGGTCGCCAAAAAAGGACTGAATCTCATTCATTTCGTCATTCAATTCCAAGAAGGAACTGAGGTGAGGATTGGGGCGAAAGAACGTAAATTAATTTCGCCAAGAGAAAACAGGTTTATAGCCACATTTGATTCTTTGAACTCTCGCCTTCATATGGACCCTCAACTTGAATCTTACTGCAACGAGAACTTAGACGAAGTGGACGGACTGCTCATATCTGGTTTTCATTTAATACCTTCCAGCACTGTTGGGGGCGAAAGCTACCAATCGCTATTGGATCGAAAAATGAAAAATATCGCACGATGGAAAAGCATTCGTCCCGACCTGTACGTCCACGTGGAGATGGGCGATTTTGAAAAGGACGATATCATGAGATATCTGATCCGGAACCTTAAAGTCGACAGCATAGGCATGAACGAGGATGAGATCGCCATTTTGGAGAACCTTCGTCCCGGTTGGAGTGGACTATTAAATGTGGTTTGTAAGGTCAAATATCATCTGAAGGTAAAAAGGGTCTGCGTTCATTCCAGGGAATATATCCTCAGCGTCATGACGGACTTGTTGCCTCCCGAAAAAGAGGTTCAAGCTCTGACTTACGGAGCCGACATAGCAGCGTCTTTGGTGGCCACAGGCAAGATCGTGAAAGACCCAAATACTGATGGTATGGAGATGAGCAAGGTGGGTGCAAAGGCCGTAGAGGAACTCGTTGAAAAACTGAGTGCAACCAAATTTGGCCGAGGGGCTTATGCTACAATTGAGGACGAAACCATCTGTCTGGTTCCATCGATGATATGCCATGATCCTCAAACGACGGTGGGAATTGGAGATGCCATGACTGCAGCGGCCTATTATCGGCAGATGGACGCCATAATCGAGAGAAAAAAATGGAGATAATCAGTCTAGCATCGGTTTTTAGAGCAATTGCACCCATTTATAGTCAAGAACCAATTAGATGAAACTACGTTAAACACTATACACCAAGATTTTTGTACTATTAAGGTCAATAAAACACAGGGGTATTATATTGAAAATGAAAGGAGTGGTGGTATTATTCGCCGTTCTAACGTTTTTAGGAATGGCTGCCGCTGAAAACAATGATGAATGGATGGTAGAGCCTCTTGAAAGCTCAGACTACCTGACCTTCGGATCCCAGCCACCAGATGACGGCACGTTGACGATGGTATCTGATCCTGATAATGGATTTGGTGCTACGCAATACGAATCTAGCGAGAGCGAGTTTTCGCAATATTCTCAGTTCTTCAGCATGGAAGCACCTTCAGACAGTGGAATTGAAAGCTATCAGTTATCTCGACAGCCAACATCCCTTTACACCAGTGGTCCTTCGGGGCAAGCTGTTGCCTATTCGACCTACCAATCCACTTACGGCGGAGGAAACGCCTTGTGGATCATGGGCACCTCAAGTTGGACTCAATATGTGACCTGCCCACTGGGAGCTTATCTGAGACTTTTGGCCTATGTTCCGGGAGGTGGTACGGCTGAGTTTTACGAGATTTATCCAGACCGGCACGTTCTCTACAACTCTTATTGGTTCAACTCTGGATATACAAAAATGACCTTCCAGGCAGATCAGATAGGACGACACATTCTGCTATTCGTGGCCAACAATCAACCCAGCAACGTGGTGGTAGTGGACGTTACTAGTGGAAGCTGGCCACCCTGGCCCCCTAGCCCCGGACCCGTACCTGGAACTGCCAAGATCACCATCAGGTCCGGCAGCATTACAGGTTATAGAGTATCTGTAGACGGATCTTATGTGGGCACCGAGGGACAATTCGGCGATATACCCGATGGTGTATTCAGCTTCACCGTATCTGGAGATACATACCATAGCGTACAGATCACCAGCCCAGGATACACTTACATAAAAGGCAGGATATTCAACAGCGGATACCACTATACGTTGAACATATGACAAAGGCGACAAGTAATGGTCGCAGGCATAACTATTTTTAGAAAAAATAAAAGGGATTATATTTCATTTACCTAATCCCTGTTTCCCAAAAGGAAAATCGCAGCTAAAAGACAAAATAAAGCGATAATTGACCCAAATCCCGGTAGCGGGTCGGAATCAGGTTCTTTTGTTTCATCCTCATCAGACTCATCTTCCTCTTCAGGTTCTTCCATTTCATCATCTTCTAGCTGCTGCAATCCCTGGCCAGATCCTTGGAAATTATCCATTAGTTCGGGCACTTCTAGTCCGGTTCCAGGCTCATGAATGCCTTTAGGACCCATGTCGTCCTGATTGTTGGCAAGTGCTAAAGAACATCCCAAAAAAAATATTATCAAAAATATCAACATTTTTTTCATAACGACCTCTCCTTTTATTATAGTTGAAAACCAATTAGTATCATCTAATTGGTTTTCGACTATAGTTAACCGGGCTTAAATAGTTAATTTTTAAAAGAGTAGTAAGGTTTATTAGATATAAAGTTAATTAATAATCATTGATATTTTTTGGTAAGCGGTCAAACGAAAGGCAAGATCGTGAGCATCTAATGGTGATGTGTTATGCCCCAGAAATCAAAATCTCAATTTGGTCGGGAGATCCACCTAGAATTCACCCTATGGCTACAGGTTCAACAAGCAATTACACAGGAGCGATTTTTGAAGAACTCGTTATTGCTCCTGGCAGCAACGGCGCTGTTACTACTGATGTTAACTTGTGTTCCGGAATGAGACATGATATATCCCAAGCTTAATATCATCCCTTCACCTCTTTATTTTTCTGAACTTGTTTTCCATCTTCATTTTCCATTTGATTTTCATCAATATGATCAGGGAGGTCAGCTCCGCACATACATATGCTCTCCTATTCGCATTCATCCTAAGAAGGGCGTTTTATAAATTTTGCCGTCCTATCGTTTTAAACATTTGATTGCTTAAGCCAAAAAGGTAGGCCACTGCACGAAATCACAAAAATTTGTGAAATTTAACCGAAAGTAGCTTAAATCAGTAACTATATTACGTATCTTAGATCAGTATTACCAAATCTATATGGTAACCGAAAAAGACGAGCTAAACACGATGACGACGTTGAAAAGCTGCAGAGTTTAATCCTAAAGTGGGGCTAATAGTTATTTATGTGGTAGAAAAGGACCTTGAAAACGTCTGGCCGGAGGTACCTCCTACATTTCCGGCTTAAAATGTGCTGAAGGGATTGTACAAACCACATTAAGTTTTGGGTAGGGGAGTGGGTTTTTTTATAGTCGAGAACCAATTAAATGATACTAATTGGTTTTCGCCAGAATAGTGTTTGACGATATGAATAGGCCAAATCCCAAACTCATGAGAGTTCGAGATTAATCCGAAAAGTATCGTTAAACACCATAGTATACAAAATGTAGTTAAATTAGGTCGCGACAATCACCGTTTCAGGATCCTGAACTATCGCATGAACTTCATATCAGAGGTGTCGACATCCCATGCATTTAGTTTTTCATCTTTTTGAAATCCCAAACTCAACCAGAGGCAACCGGGGAAAACATCTTCACAATGCAACTCGTCAAACTTCTGAAACAACGAATGAATCTTATGCCAACCCTGCACACCAATATGAGGCTTGCCTTCAAGTACGTAGTCTACCTCATCCCACTCTTTGACCACCATTTTATAAAGGCCCACAAGAATATCATCTTGATTTGAACAGGCAACAAACAAGGTTTCAACTTCACCTTCATCCAAGGTAAGCTTCGTAATATTACCAATCTCCATTCTTTAGCTTCGAAAGATACCTCTGACTATTTTACCTTTTGCGTCTTCAAGGCCACTGTAAGATTTATATAAACGAGTGTAAAAATTGAAACTTAGTCAATTATCTGATTTTTCCTTTAAATAAAATTCAGATACTTCCATGAACCAATAACCATTCCTATGCACTTTTTGGTATCCAGTAATCTCGATTATTTTTTGAAATATGGGGCCATCGTAAACGAAGGTATGAAATTCCCCATTTTCGCCACACGGGTCAATCGACTCATTTAAATTAGTTAAATCTTCGATAAATTCAGCATCTATTTTTCGTTTAAGCCACTCTTCACCAAACAACTCTGAGTTAAAACTCGTCACGATTACACCAAATCCAGCGTCGATTATATCTTTTATAATCTGCTCTGAATCCTGCTGCCAAAGAGGCATGATCAACTCGATTTCCAAATCACCACAGACCCTGTCAACCAAATTTTTGTGGGTTTCAATGTGCCCGAAAACTGCACCATCTATTTTTACGCCACTTTTTAGTAAACTGCGAACAACGTTTTTGAATTCATCTTCATATGAAACAAAATCCGTCTGGATTAAGGGAATACCAATTGCCTCAGATTGGGCTTTAAGCAGATCCGGGCAGAGATCATGAGATCCAATTCTACTCGTACTCCTGAAATTCAAAAGATGCGATACATTATAACCCGCTAAAATTGCCTTATACAATGCAAGACAACCATCTTTCCCACCAGTCCAAGAAACAACCACTACGCTCCCATCATCGATCTTTGAAAGGTTAGCCATCATCCATTATGAATTCGTTTTTGGATTAAAAAATTACGTAATTTCAACCTATGGTGTTTAACGATACCGTTCAGACAAATTTCAAACTTGGAAAGTAACTGTGCTACACTGAACATCTGCACTTCAATGTAGCAGGCCCAATAATAAAAAGATATGTAGATGCGCTTTGGAACCGTGTAGATAAAGCCCTGAAAAATCTACTCCAAGCCTGATGCAAAATCCCGCTCCAAAGAGATCGTACTGAGCACGTCTTCCGCCTTATTACATTCATCAGGACTGCCATGAACAGAGATCCAAACGCTCCCTTCAGCACCATAAACGCCACCTGCTGCAATGATTTCCACTTTGGCACCCGATAAAAGTCGGATGGCCTCAATCTCTGTGAACACGCTCGCGGGAACTGGCAAAAGACGCGGACCCGTTCTTCCTGGTGCGTTCAGCCTGAGGGCCAATTCATACAAGTCGACATCCACCCTCTTTTCCAAACCCACCGGAAGAATTATGCCCACCCGCCGGCCAGCGACTGCAAGCATGGCTGCACCGATGGTCCCGGATTTCGGATGGCCTATCAAAATCGCCGCTTGCTGACGAGACAAGTCCAATGCATTGGCACCTTTCAATATTAGATCGCCTTCGTCAAGTTCGTCCACCACATCAAAGATGGTCGCACCCTCCATCCATTTGCCATCAACAATTACCACATCACCAGGGAAATGCTGCGTGCCAGCTAACATGCCCATATCGGTGGTCTTTACCTTGGCCGGAACCGTAACCCCTCGAAAAAATCCTTCTCTATGAAAGTCACCGTTCTCACCGCGAGCTTTGAAGATCTCTTCGGCCACATAACCATTGGTGGTACCTGCAACGATGACAAGCGTGCCCTTATTAAGCACAGACTGAACCGCAGGATGAGCAGCCATTGCCATTCCAATAAGACGCTTGCCCATCGAGGGCGTAATCACATACGGTCTACTGAAACATTCCTCTTGCTTATAGCTCATTAGATACTACCTTTCCACAACATATGAAAATACTATCGCGTTGTACTGAAAAATTGTCCCGAAAACAGTGGTCGAAATTATAGTCGAAAACCAATTAGATGATACTAATTATTTTTCGCCAGAATAATGTTTGACGATACGAATAGGCCAAATCTCTAACTCTTGCGAGTTCGAGATTAATCCGAAAAGTATCGTTAAACACTATAATCCGAAAGGTATCGTTAAGCACTATATTCAGATTCCTTCAATAAGTCAACTTGCTGCGGCGCACCCCACAGCAAAGCTGCAAGGTATTCAACAAAATAAAAAGTCGAAGGTAATATCTCAAAGATATTCTCACAATTGTCATTGGAAGGGGCTTCAAACTAGCAGATATGCTAAAAATCAACAGGGAAATAGTTCAAAATCCCAAAACATACAAAAATTATAACCAGACAAAAGTGAGGGAAGGAAAACTGCCCTCTGCCCTTTTACCAACCGAATCCAACGTCTGCGCTTAATTAGAGGTTGTGAAATTTATAGCACATATTATTTATAAATATCTAACGACTATAGTCGGGATAAGGTTATATGTATCAAACGTTTTTACGCCATTTCATGGCGGGCAAAGAATCCCTAAGCTACGCGTTCCAAGGTTCCCAAAAACCACTTATTGGGAAAACCACAGGGCAAATGTTCGACGAGATTGCGGAAAGATACCCAGACAACGACGCCATTGTGTCGCTTCAGCAAGACATTAGATTATCTTACCGAGAGCTACAGCTAGTAGTAAACCGGGCGGCAAAGGGATTCATCGGCCTAGGGCTAAAGAAGGGCGACCGTTTGGCCATATGGGCAACTAACATAGCTGAATGGATCATCAGCCAGTTCGCTACGGCCAAAGCGGGCATAATCATGGTTAACATCAATCCTGCCTACAGAACCCACGAACTAGAATACTCTCTAAAGCAGTCAGAAACACAGGCGCTATTGCTGATTGACCGATTCAAGACTTCAGATTACGTCAACATGTTCTACGAGGTATGTCCAGAAGCGAAGACCTGCAAACCGGGAGAGATATCCTCGAAAATTTTGCCACACTTAAAAACTGCCGTTCTAATTAGAGGAGAAAAACAACCAAACATGAACTCATGGGAAGAGATCATGAAAATGGGAGATGAGCTGCCGGACAAAATGTTGCTCGATCGCCAAGAAGAGCTGGACTTCGATGATCCCATAAACATACAATATACATCTGGCACCACAGGATTTCCAAAAGGTGTGGTCTTAACCCATCACAATATCCTGAACAACGGTTACTTTATTGGTGAATGCATGAAGTTCACCGATCAGGACCGTCTATGCATACCTGTGCCTTTCTACCATTGTTTTGGAATGGTACTGTCCAACATGGCCTGCATGACCCACGGCGCCACCATGGTTCTTCCTGCTGAATACTTCGACCCCATATCTACCTTGACTGCCGTAGAGAAAGAACGATGTACAGCACTGCACGGCGTGCCCACCATGTTCATCGCCGAGCTGGAACATCCAGAATTCGATAAGTTCGATTTGTCCTCGTTGCGAACCGGCATCATGGCGGGATCGCCCTGCCCCATAGAGTTCATGAAAAAAGTTAGCACTCTCATGAACATGAAAGAAGTGGTCATAACTTACGGACAAACTGAGGCGTCTCCCGGCATTACCATGTCGTCTACCAACGATTCTTTGGAACAGAGGGTGTCTACGGTAGGAAAGCCCATGCCTCATACCGAGGTCAAGATTGTAGATCCAATTAGTGGCAAAATAGTTGATCGAGGCGAAACCGGTGAGATATGTGCTCGCGGATATGCCATCATGCGATGTTACTACAATAACTCTGACGCCACCAACCAGGCAATAGACGTGAAAAGGTGGCTTCACACCGGAGATTTGGGCGTTCTCGATGAAGACGATTACTGCAAGATTACCGGCCGCTTGAAGGACATGGTAATAAGAGGCGGCGAGAACATCTATCCCAGGGAGATTGAGGAATTCCTCTACACCCACCCCGACATAAGCGACGTGCAGATAATCGGAGTGCCCGATGTAAAGTTTGGAGAAGAGCTTATGGCCTGGATAAAACTGAAAGACGGCCGCAGCCAAACGCCTGAAGACATAAAAAAATTCTGCAAGGGCAAGATCGCTCACTTCAAAGTGCCCAGATATGTAAAATTTGTCGATTCCTTCCCCATGACCGTCACCGGCAAGATTCAGAAATACAAGATGAAGGACATATCAACCAAAGAGTTGGGGTTGGATGAGGTGGCCAAAACCGATACTGCCTAATTGCCAATAAAGAAAGCACAGCAAATTTCAAAAATGATAACCCCCTTAAGGCGCATCAGGGTCAAATATAGTCGAAAACCAATTAGTTTCAACTAATTGGTTCTCACCAGAATAGTGCTTAGCGATACGAATAGGTCAAATCTCAAACTCAAGAGAGTTCGAGATTAATCCGAAAGTTATCGTTAAACACTATAACTTTAGAGTTTAAGCGTTCGAGCGAATAACATGTACAAAAGCACTAAGAAGTACGCATCGGCCAGAAGAAATGGTCGAGAGAATTTCCTCATTCATTATTTTTTCATACTCCTAACCCTTTTTTTAATCTCGTTTTTGTCTATGGGATTGACAGAAGGCGATAGTATGATTGTAAGTCCTGGTGAGAGCATCCAATATGCGGTCAACGAGGCAAAAGACGGAGATTCTATTTTAGTGGAAGGGGGCCTATACAAGGAGAACCTGATCTTAAATAAGGAGATCGTATTGAAAGGAACTGGGCATCCAAAGGTCGATTCGGGTAATTTCGGCAGCACCATAACGTTAAACTCCAAAGGAGTCACTTTAGAAGGTTTCACAATTACAGGTTCAGGTTTCAACGAAAAAGATTCAGGGATTAAAGTGGTTTCCCAAAACTGTACCATAAGAAACAACACCATCACAGAAAACGGCATCGGGATCTCACTACAGGACGCCAAAAACATCGTTATCAGCGGAAACACCATAGAGAATAACAATATCGGTATTTATTTGGAAACCTCTTGGGGAAACGAGATCAGTTTTAATCGCATAGCCCAAAACGGAGAGGGCATTCACATAACCAAAAACAACTTCACCAAGAGCGTCAGTAAAACAGACGGAGAAGGGGTGTACATAAGGCACGTCCCCAAAAATGAGGCATCAATTAAAAACGTCAGAGAAATCGCATTATTTGAAGAACGCATAGAAAATTACATCTATCAAAACGAATTTCTGAGAAATGATGGGAACGCCTATGACGATGGCGACAATTTCTGGGACAAGGAAAACAAAGGAAATTGGTATGACGACTTCGACGCCATCGAGGAAGGCTGCAAAGATCATAACGAAGATGGGATCTGCGACAATTATTACCAGATAGCGGGAGGATCTAGCGTAGATCAGTATCCTCTAGCCTCAGAAGATGCAATTTTCCGTCACAAAATAGTTTCAAAAGATTACGAACTCAGCACCAATTGCTCGAGTTATTTGCCTGAAAAGAACATATCCCTCAGCTTTAAAGTTGCAGATAACTTCTCAGGATGGGTAGAACTAAAGCCAACCAATCAATCATCCAACAAAGCAGATGATGCACACTCGTACCATATTATAGACGATTCTAAAGGCACCATCGACTTTCAAGCGCCATCAGAGGAAGGTTCTTACCAATTCCGAATGTATGACGAGGTTGGAACGGAAATCGTAACGCTACCCTTCAAGGTGGCCGTACCCGCCCTCTCGATCGCGCCCACCTCAATCAGCACCTGTGAAAAGGTCGAGGTGAAATACAGCGGCGCACCAGGTAACGAAGGAGATTGGGTAGGATTATACAACGTTGGTGCCCAGAAAGTCATATCTAAGCAGTACCTGAAGGGAAGAAACGATGGGACTCTGATTTTCACAGCCCCTTCAATTTCGGGAAGATATGAATTCCGCATGTTCGAAGAAGACGTCGATTCTCTGTTGGTTTCAAGCGAGCCCTTGGAGGCGAAGGCCCTCTCCGGTGTGCGGATTACGGCATCACCATCGGAAGTTCAACCTGGTGGCACCGTCGAGATATCCTTCTGGGGCGCAAAACCTGCCTCTGCCGTCGGGATGTACGAGATGACCAGCCCTGACAAATACATGATCGATATGCAGTATGCCAACGGTAGATCCTGCGGTACCATGACCTTCAAGTTGCCATCGAAACGTGGCAAGTACGACTTCAGGCTTTTCGAGAACAACGTCTACAGAAAAATCATGGGCGCAAGCAACGTGGTAACCGTGAATTAAGAGCCTAAAAGACAAATGGTGGCGATCAATTATAATCGAAAACCAATTAGATGATACTAATTGGTTTTCGCCAGAATAATGCTTAACGATATATAAAAAGCATAGAGGAAGAGGTTCTCTAGTAGTTTTCGCCCAGCAACTCGAAGTAATCCCTAGGATGAGCACAGGCAGGACATTCTTCTGGTGCTTCAGTGCCTTCGTGGACATAGCCACAGTTTCGGCATCTCCACTTGACCACTTCTTTCCGCTTGAATACCTTATCTTCCTCTATGTTTTGAAGGAGGGTTAAGTACCTCTTTTCGTGTTGCTTTTCGGCAAGGGCGATTGCTCTCATCGCTGATGCGATCTCTTCAAAGCCTTCCTCTTCGGCTATGTTGGCGAACTCCGGATACATGTGCATATATTCGTGGTTCTCGCCAGCAGCTGCAGCTTTGAGGTTATCTTTAGTGTCGCCTATGACGCCTGCAGGGAATGCTGCCGATATTTCGATTTCCCCGCCTTCTAAGAACTTAAAAAGCCTCTTGGCATGTTCCTTTTCGTTGTCAGCAGTTTCCGAAAATATGGCCGAGATCTGCTCGTAGCCTTCCTTTTTTGCCTGTGAGGCGAAGAAGTTGTAACGATTTCTGGCTTGAGATTCTCCTGCAAAGGCAATCAGGATATTCTTTTCAGTTCGGGTTCCTTTCAAACTCATCAAATTTGCACCTCCTTCAATATGTTATCGTTTTTCGTAGATAAATGCCACGCAAATTGGAAATTGTCCTCCTCAGATGTGCGCCCAAATTGCTCGCACAGGTCCACTAAAGAAGCAAGAAACTCTTGAAGATTGATAAGACAAGATCGTCGAAGTCACACATTCATGCGTGAAATATTTTGTGGGTGGTACCGAAATGCTTGGTGTTGAAGTATGGTGTTTAATGGTACCTTTCGGATTATATTGTTTAACGATA
>Ga0272441_10002283_pt1 | contig 39150 bp, 37 predicted proteins | sample SSMProp6N_FD_193582 | JGI IMG/M metagenome (GOLD analysis project Ga0272441, IMG submission 193582) | Marine sediment archaeal communities from Little Sippewissett salt marsh, Falmouth, MA, United States - SSM-Prop-6N | ecosystem: Environmental > Aquatic > Marine > Wetlands > Sediment ... | reverse complement strand
CAAAAATCAACTTGTTATCTGGGCCTAGAGGGTCAATTCCCTGTTTTAATTCTTTCCACTGAAAGTATGTAACAAAGCCAGCTCCACCCAAATACCTCCTGCAGAATAACTCATCAATTTCCTCCACAGATATGCTACGATCAGATAGATTTGCCCTTAATATCCTGCCATTGTAACCACCTGGTATATGTTCCTCTGTCAATTTTACCTCCTTCTGTTACTCAGAGTAGCTTCCACAGAATTGGAATCAATACGCCGTAGCGATTCAGCGCAACTTGTCCAGTTTATTGGCACACTGCCATAAAAACTGGAGTGAAATATAGCCAGCACATTGTATCATTTAGAACAACTTGTTTGCCAGCCCAACCACGAAAACAGGCAGTAAGCTCCGCTCAGAGTAAGCCCTAAAGGCTGGATACAGGCAAATATCAAACAGGAAGACATGCCTTTTGAAGGCTACGCTGTAGAGGAAGTAACTCGGTATTTTGCCCTTCCCTCTTCGTAAAGATCACCACCATGGCTATCATTTACTACTGTGACTGGAAAATCCTCTACCTCTAAGCGACGAATTGCCTCAGCTCCAAGGTCTTCGTAAGCTACCACCTCTGCCTTCCTGATACTCTTAGCAATCAGAGCACCAGCACCACCGATAGCCCCAAAGTATACTCCATTATATTTTACTATGGCGTCCTTCACGGTTTGCGAACGCAAGCCTTTGCCAATCATCACTTTAAGCCCTTCAGCCATAAGTTGGGGTGAGTAGCTATCCATGCGACCACTAGTGGTTGGGCCCGCGGAACCAATCGGCCTACCCGGCCTGGCAGGTGAAGGTCCCATGTAAAACACTGCTGCCCCATTTATATCTATTGGCAGCGATTTCCCTTGGTCAAGTGCTTCAACTATCCTCTTATGTGCAGCGTCACGGAACTGATATATCACACCTGTAAGCAAAAGATTATCACCAGCTTTGAGGTCCTTCAAAACCTCATCAGTTAACGGTAGTGTAATTTTTTTAGCCTCAGTCATAAGTATCCTCCTTCGCTTAGACTTTCAATCCTTTGACTATATCCCGAGCAATAATATTCCTCTGAAGTTGCAAGGCAAATTCTGTAGAGCTCATTGCCAGAGCATTGCGACAAAATCTTTCCATAGGCAGCCCTCCAATGTATGATGGAGCACTGAAAATATGTGCGGCATTATCAGCAACATAATGAACCATTTGTGTCGCGAATAGCTTCACCATTGCAGCTCCACGCTGTATTGGTTCTCCTCTATCTGCTTTCCATGCAGTTTCGTAAATCATGAGTCTGGCAGCGTGAATATTTGTAGCTATATCACCCAATGCTGCCTGTACACTAGGCCGCCCTGAAATAAACTGCCCGAATGATGTCCACGTCTGAGCTTCTATAGTTGCTTCATCCAGTATTCTTTGAGCTGTCCCCACACACCTGGCACCCCTTACAATCCGCCTCGAAGGAAGCCATTTCCTACCTAAATGGAAAGCCATCCCTTCTTCACCCAGTAGATTCTCTGCTGCTACCTGACATTGGTCAAAAACTAAAGACATGGGTCTTCTTTCCCTTGCCTCCCAGCCAGTTATAGTTTCACCATCATTTACACTAAAACCAGAAGCTCCTTTGTCTACCAGAAAGCAAGTCATACCCTCTCTCGGTCCCTTCCCTGGGCCAGTTAAGGCAAAAACAACAGCGAAATAATCTTCTCCAGCTCTAGAAAGGGACAGTTTCTTGCCATTGAGAACATAGCTGCCATTCCTCTTTTCCGCTTGCATTTCAAGCTCCCCAAAATTCTCCCTGCCAGGCTCCATCAATGCCAGATAGGCATATTTTTCTCTATTGAACACAGGTGAAAAGTAGATTTCCCTTTGCTTCTCATTGCAATCAAAAAGTATCGGCGTGACATCGCCAAGCTTAAAAGGGACAACTGTTTGAGCCAATTCCTCTTCAATCAGACAATTCCCCAAAGTGCCTACGCTCACACCACCGAGTTCTTCAGGAACATTTACCCCCCATAAACCCATTTCTTTTGCCATTCCTATTAGCTCTTGCTCTTTTTCCAACGGGAGATACATCTGGGTGTCGCTCAAGTCAGCAGCCCGCCCCAAAACAATTCTTTCCAGCGGCTTCAATTGCTCAGTGACAAAATCTCTCACCATGCTTTGAAGCATTTTTAATTCTTCAGGTATGTCAAAATCCATTTATCACTCTCCCACTTATGTACTGCTTGGTTTTCGGCCTATAGCTAACATCACTGAACTACAGCTTCCTCAATGAATAAATCCAAGTCGGGCTCGTCTTCATCTCCTATTCTTTGCTCCAATCTGGACATGACTTCTATCATACGGTGCTGAACTACATAATTTTTAATGGTAGTATCTACCTGAGGACAGGCTAAGACACAAGCATCGCATTGGTCACAATCTGCACCCACTATGCTCTCCAACGCCATAGATGTTCGCTGTTCTGTTTTTTCACGCCTGGAGGGTTCACGAAACAAAAAAGGACAGGCATCCACGCAATTGCCACAACCTATGCACTCCTTATGCCCACCAATATCCTCAGCTATATTCAGGGCATGGCCAGGGTTAAATCCCGTTGAGAGAAGACGGCACCTGGCGACAGGCGGAGAAGCAACATTCAATACTTGATTTAAAATACTCTCGATTTCCTTAACATCTCTTTGCTCACGCAGTGGCATATCGCCCTCCTATCAAATCCATCGTATAGCTCTGTCGCCAAAAGGAGTATAAGGACTCTCCTGGCCAAGCGGGTGAAAACCAGGTACAGGTTTTCCCTGATTAGAATAATTAGGTAAAAGCATGGGGGAAACAGGCATTTTCTCTAAACCCGCTTCCTTAAGCTCCCGTTGCCATTTACGTATGTGTCCTAGACTAAGTTTGCCCAATTTTACTTCCTTAGCCCACTGAGCTGCAGCTCTTCCTGCTCTCCTCCCAAAGACAAACAAATCCAACGTTGAATTACCAATAAGCCTGTTCCTGCCATGAACTCCACCCTCACATTCACCAGCGGCAAATAATCCTGGCACTGGAGTAGAAGCATCAGCTTTAATCATAATCCCACCATTCTGGTAATGAAGAGTTGGATAAACCAGCATTGGTTCCTTAGTTATATCTATGTTGAAACGGCTAAACTGTCGCACCATTGCAGGTAACTCTCTCAGTATAGTCCCCTCCCCTCGTTTAATTTCAATCATAGGCGAATCCAGCCAACAACCAACTTCCCCTGTGGGCGTAATAACTCCTTTGCCACGCTCCTTACATTCACGAATTTCTGCCGAGGCTTCCGTATCTCTTGCTTCCAAAGGATGAGCAAATTGCTCCCCATCACAATTGACTATCTCCGCTCCCAAAGTCCTTACCTTTTCTGTAACCAGGAGGCCCAAAACCTGAGGAGGAAAAACTGCACCTGTGGGGTGATATTGCATTGTATCAATATCAACAAGCTGGCAACCCGCTCGATAAGCTAACACCAAGCCATCGGCTGTGGCGCCATAATGGTTAGTCGTAGGAAATCCCTGAATGTGGGTGCGCCCCAGGCCACCAGTGGCCATGATTACTGCCTTGGCTCGCACTATAGTCATCCTCCTGGTTTCCAAGTTCATTAATACCGCCCCGGCAACCTGCCCTTTATCATCCACCAGCAATTCTATAGCTGGTTCAAATTCCAACCAATTTATCTTCCTTTCATGCCAGTTTCTTTGTCGAATTTCATCTCGTATAACCCTCATTTCCTCAAGTCCAGTATAGTCTCGGCACGAATGCATTCTCCTCCTGCTAGCACCACCTCCCGATAGCTCATGATATGAACCATCAGTCTCCTTATCCCAGTTAACTCCTAATTCTTCCAACCACCTAATTGCATCGGGAGAATCTTTAGCTAATGCCTCAGCCAGGTCAGGGTTGTTAGTAAAATGCCCTCCTCCCATTATATCCAGGTAATGCATAACAGGAGAATCTTTAGCCCTATCGCACCCCTGCGTCCCCGCCTGAGCCCCTATAGTATTCGCGTCCCCCAAACGCAGCTTCGATGATATCAGAACACTAGCCCCATTTTCCTCGGCTAAAAGTGCTGCCGACCCACCAGCCCCTCCACACCCAATTATCAAAACATCAACATCATAGTCAACGTTTTGGAGATCAACTTTATCAGGATCAACACGACTATTCCCCTCTAATACATCAGCTATCTCCAAAGGTGCTGAACAACCTTTATTTGGCCCTAATTTTATCTCGCGAAATTGCTCCTTGCTATAATCGGGATGGAATTTACCTACCAGGCGCTCTCTCTCAGCCTCATCAATACGTTCACACGGGCCTTTTTCTAACCGCTGTAGCCTGGTCTCCTCTACTTTTCTTTTACTCTCTTCCATAGAAGCAGGATATGGCATTTTGACAACCTCCTTTCAAAAAGCCTTTACAAAGCCGGCTCTATCTCACGCTCTGCATATCTCCGACGCAATTCAGCCTCATTCGATTTTTTCAACGCCTTAAGCTCAACATCAAATTTCCCTTCCTCTATCTCTTTTACTCTATCCAGATTATGTTGAGGTGCGGGGGTAAGATAAGAGCCCCTCAATCTTCGGGCCGCTAAAGCTATATTATATGGCTGTATCCCCTGTGGACATCTGGCAGCACATAAACCACACATTACACAGTCAAAGGATTTCTCATACACTTTTTCGTAATCACCTCTTAAGGCATCAGATACAAAATCCATCACTAAAAGATCCTGAGGGCAAGTTTTAGTACAATTATTACAGCCAAAACATGTAATAAGGTCAGGGTAAAGCTCCACTAATCTATTTTTGCCTTCCTCAGGTTCCAAATCCTCTAAATTATAGATAGCCTCAATTGAAGGGAAAAATGGCACCTGCATTATCACCATGTTTTGCTCAATTTCTTTCTGACAAGCAAGAGCATACTTTATTGTCAAGTCATATGTGAAACTATAAATCGTGCCACAGGCACCACAAAACCCAGCGCGGCAACCACATCCTCTAATAACATTATAGCCACAATACTCCAATGCTGTTTGAATAGTAAGCCCTTCAGGGGCTTTATAATGTTTACCCATAACGTAAACATCAATCATCTTTATTTTCTTTTCAGCTTTTTCCTCAACCTTATCTGCAGCCATGTTGCCTCCTTCTATAAAGTCGCCTCTCCCTTCCGGTCACACCAGCACATCAGGCAAACCGCTACTGGCAAGCTAGCGATGTGACAAGGGAATGCTTCGGCGTGAACTGCCAGGGCAGTAACTGTCCCCCCATACCCCATTGCCCCAATGCCCAGATTATTAACGCCGCTTAAAATATCCCTCTCTAATTCAGCTATCTCAGCATCCGGGTTTGGCTGTCCTACTTTCCGCAGCAACGCCTTCTTGGCCAACATCATAGTCTTCTCCGTTGTCCCCCCTATCCCCACGCCTACAATAACAGGGGGGCAGGGGTTACTACCAGACTCGCTAACGCGATTCACCACATAATCTATGATTCCCTGGCGCCCTTTTGCTGGAGTCAACACCGTCAGGCGGCTCATGTTCTCAGAACCACCTCCCTTAGGCATTACAATTATTTTAAGCTTGTCGCCCGGAACTATGTCCGTCCAGATATCCGCCGGCGTGTTATCTTTAGTATTAACTCTAGCGGAAAAAGGCTGGCTCACTGCAGATTTGCGCAAGTAACCCTCGTCATATCCCTTGCGCACCCCTTCATTGACCGCTTTATACAAGTCTCCACCAGTTATATGCACTTCCTGCCCCATCTCCAGCCAAACTATAGCAAGGCCAGTATCCTGGCACAGGGGGATTTGCTCCTTGCCAGCTATCTCCACATCCTCTAAGAGTCTATCCAGTACATCACGAGCAACAGGGGATTTTTCCTTTCCACGCGCCTGTTTAAGCGCAGCTAATACATCATCAGTGAGATAATGGCAAGAGTGTTCAAACAAATGAGCTACGGTTTTAATAATATCCCCAACATTGATTTCTCTCATATTTTTCCCTCCTTAATCAGTTCCTGCTTCGGCAATGTACCCATTCTTTACCAGGCAATTAACCTGTCCCTGGGCACTCATTATCATAGCTTCAGCTTTCTTGCGAAGCTCACCAGCACTAACCTTCAACCGAGCAATGCCCAATTCCTGGGCTTTCATTCCCACAGCTACGGCTTCATCAATATAAGCACCTGTCTCATTCATCTTGGGCAAGATATCATCTTCGTTTATGCCCCTTTTCTCAGCGTATTTCGCCAGTGATTCAGCAGCAGCAATACACATATCATCAGTAATGGTCTTAGCTTGCACATCAAGAACGCCACGGAAGATAGCTGGAAATCCTACTGAGTTATTTACCTGGTTGGGAAAATCTGATCTACCTGTACCGATAATTCTAGCCCCTGCTTCCTTACATTCCCATGGCCAGATCTCAGGTATGGGATTGGCAGCAACAAAACATATCGCATCCTTCGCCATTCCCTTGATTTGCTCAGGCGTAATAACACCTGGCCCTGATTTAGAATAAGAAATAAGTATATCAGCACCTTTTAATGCTTCCGTCAAACCACCAGTCGCCTCCTGAGGGTTAGTAATTTCACAAAAGCGCCACTTTTCAGCAAACTTATCTTTCTTTTCCTCCAGATCTTTCCTTCCCTTATGAAGTATGCCTTTACTATCAACCATTATGGTATTCCCAGATTTCCCACCATAAGCCCAGAGAAGCCTGGTGCAACCAGTATTAGCCGCTCCAGTGCCGTTAAAGACAATTTTGCAATTCTCTATCTTCTTCCCCACTATCTTCAGAGCATTTATCAACCCTGTTAGCATGATCGTCGCAGTCCCCTGTACATCGTCATGCCACACAGGGGTTTCTGCCTGCGCCCGGCACCTATCAAGTATGCCAAAGCACTTAGGATAAGAGATATCTTCCAGATTGATGCCGGCGAATGATGGCTCAATCAACTTAACCGTCCTGACAATTTCATCAGGATCCTTGGTGCCAAGACAAACAGGCACAGCATCCACACCTCCAAGGTATTTGAATAGCAATGCTTTTCCTTCCATCACAGGGTAACCTGCCTTGGGTCCAATATCACCCAGGCCAAGAACCCGAGTGCAATCAGAAACCACAGCTATAGTATTCCACCTGTTAGTAAGTTCATCAATTTTTGACTGATCTGCCTTTATCGCTCTGCAAGGCTCAGCAACGCCGGGGGTATAATAGATTGCAAAATCATTTAAATCGCGAACTTGGCATTTGAGCATTGTTTGCATCTTCCCACGATAATCACGATGCAACTTCATGGCATCCTGCGCTGGTTTTTTAGCCTTAGCTAAGAGTTCCTCCCTAGTTATTTTTTGTGACATGGTACACCTCCCTTTATTCCTAAAATTCTCAATGATCTATTATTACATTGCCATCGTAGTAATTCTGAGCAAGTTTCCATTATAGCAACAAAATTTATTGCCAGTAAAGGATTTGACACGGAGTTAGCCTCTCTTCCAGTACAAGCTGAACCAGAGCAATGAAGGCAGCTCGTTTATGGTTGGGGCATGCCAGTGGCCATGAGCGATAGGAAGCTACAAACAAGAGAAAAAGGCAGGCAATTTCTGGGAGGGAGCGATGCGCTTTTTCTTCAGAGTGCCAGCAGATATCATGTTATTGGCGAAGATAGATGAACTGTATATGTGCTTAAGTGGCCCAGCTACAGAGAAGATTATGTGGCATGAATCTGGCGAGCTTCTATCTAGCGAAGGATTCAATTTAGCCATTGTAGGACCAATCAAAAATGACCTTCAGTAAAATTACTGAAAATTTAACATCATTTAGCTTGTTATATGTTATATAAAGAAGAGCCGCCATATGGCGGCTCTTCTTTATATAACATCCTCCTAATATACTTTAATACTCAGGGTATCCACCTCCCGGCGGCATTGGTGGTGCTTTTTCCTTCTCGGGCACGTCAGTCACCAATGATTCAGTAGTTAAAATCATATTAGCGATACTGGCGCCATATTGCAAAGCAGATCTAGTAACTTTAAGAGGATCTACGATGCCACTTTCCACCATGTTAACATCCAATTTATCTTTAGCTGCATCGTAACCTGAGCCAATTTGGCCTTCTTTTATCTTATTCACCACAACTGAGCCCTCTCTACCACTATTAGCAGCTATACAGCGGATAGGCTCTTCCAAAGCTCGTTTCAATATGGCTATACCAATAACTTCCTCACCACTAACAGTCAGTTTATCCAAAGCCGATATTGAATTGAGCAAGGCAACGCCCCCACCAGGCAGGATACCTTCTTCAACAGCAGCTCTCGTAGCTGAGAGCGCATCTTCTACTCGGTGCTTCTTTTCCTTGAGTTCTACTTCTGTGCCCGCACCTACCTTGATTACTGCTACTCCACCAGCCAATTTAGCTAATCGCTCCTGTAGTTTCTCTTTATCATAGTCAGATGTACTTGCATCAATCTGAGCTCTAATTTGTTTAATCCGCGCCTCAATAGCTTCCTTTGAACCTTTCCCTTCAACAACAGTGGTGTTATCTTTATCAGCCACTACCCTGCGAGCCCGACCTAAATCATCCACAGTGACTGAATCCAATTTCCTGCCAATCTCCTCGGATATGACTGTGCCTCCAGTAAGAGTAGCTATATCACGAAGCATTTCTTTTCTTCTGTCGCCGAAGCCAGGTGCTTTGACCACCAGAGGACTTAAAGTGCCTCTTAGTTTATTGACCACTAATGTGGCCAAGGGTTCACCTTCCACATCTTCAGCCATGATAACAATGTTTTTAGAAGTTTGGACGATTTTTTCTAAAGCAGGTAGAATATCATTCAAGGCAGAAATTTTCTTATCGGTAATAAGTATATAGGGATCTTCTAATTCTACTTTCATCTGTTCTGCATTGGTGATGAAATAAGGACTTAGGTACCCACGATCGAATTTCATACCTTCCACATACTCAGTTTCAAATTCCAAGCCCTTACCTTCTTCAACAGTTATAACTCCATCCTTGCCCACCTTTTCCATGACATCAGCGATCAAATCGCCAATTTCCTGATCAACTGCTGAGAGAGCAGCTACTTGGGCTACCTGCTCCCTAGTCTTCACAGGAATGGACAGCTTCTTAAGTCCATCGACAACGGCTTTTACCCCTTTCTCAATACCCCGTTTTAAGGCCATAGAGTCAGCGCCAGCGGCAATATTCTTAAACCCCTCTCCCACAATGCTTTGCGCCAGAATAACAGACGTGCTAGTACCATCACCGCACTGATCATTAGTTTTCGTTGCCGCCTCTTTCACTAATTGAGCTCCCATATTTTCAAAGGGATCAGGCAACTCTATTTCCTTCGCAATGGAAACCCCATCGTTTATGACCGAGGGAGCCCCAAATTTCTTGTCCAATGCCACTGGTCGCCCACGCGGACCCAATGTCACCCTGATTACATCAGCTAAGGTATCTACACCTTTCTTTAATGCTTTTCTTGCTTCTTCACCAAAAAGTAATTGTTTTGCCATTTATCATTCATCTCCTTTTAGGAATTTTTCTTGGCCAGTATATCGCTCTCGCGCAGGATAACCACTTCCTCATCTTCCAATTTAAATTCAGTGCCGGCATACTTGGAATAAATTATTCTATCCCCCACTTTCACCTCCATAGCTATCCTTTTACCATCCTCGGAAAGTTTGCCTAACCCCACAGCAATAATTTCACCTTCTTGAGGTTTTTCTTTAGCCGTGTCAGGTAAAACAATCCCTCCTTTGCTTACTTCCTCTTTAGGGATCGGTTTAATTACTACCCTATCACCTAAAGGTTCAATCTTCACTGCCATGCTACCTCCTTTCTTAAACTTTATTTTAGCACTCCAACGTTGAGACTGCTAATCATTATAGCACAAAGAATTTTAAAAGCAACTTTTTATTGTAGTAAGACAGAAAAATACAGAGTACACTCCTTTTGCAATCCGTAAATCTCGTATTCATGTCCCATAATCTTCTTGGTGACTGGGCTACTTAAGCACATATGCAATTCATCTCTCTTCGCCAATAACATGATATCTGCTGGTGCTCTGAAGAAAATCGCCTCACTGCCTGCCATAAATTGTTTGACCTGTGCTAGTGTTTGTAGATTCCTATCGCCCATGATCACTTGCATGGCCCAATTACAAATGAGTTGTCTCTCCTCTCAGGCTCGTCTTGTATTGGAGGAAATTCGCACTTGCCAGCAAGCTATTTTTAGTATATGCTTAGTATATATTTTTCGGAAGGGAGGTGGACCCATTGGAAAAGAATTCGTTCCCAAAATGTCAGAGGTGTAGTAAAGGAGACTTAGTGCCTCTTTCTGATTTCGGTAGCCAGGGAGCAGCGATTCAGTACAAGGCATGGGTATGTACTAATCCTGATTGCGGATACAATATCAAAATCAGAAATGGTGAAGTGTATTTAGATGAACCCATTCTGAGTGGGGAACTGCGCACTCGCCCTCGCTGAAGGTTTATCCAGCATTAGTAGATTTGTCTCAATTAAATAGGCTGGCTGAATTAATAGTTGATTTCTTTTTCCCTCGCCGTTGTGTGGGCTGTGGGAAAGTGGGTAGTTTTCTATGTGCGGAGTGCTATAGGAAATTGCCTCAATTGAAAGGCCCGATTTGTCCTCGCTGTGGCAAACCTCAAGCTAGCGGCATTTTGTGCCCGGCTTGTGTACGTGTGCAAACAGAAATTGATGGCATCCGTTCTCCATATCGTTTTGAAGAGACGATACGTAAAGTTGTTCATCAGCTAAAGTATCAGAATTTAAGGGCGGTTTCCTTTTGCCTGGCTGGGTTGTTAGCTGATTATTTGCAGTCAGATCCTTTACCTGGTGAAATTATTGTTCCAGTGCCTCTCCACCCGCGACGGTTAAGGGAGCGTGGTTATAACCAATCAAGCCTTCTGGCTCGAGGGCTAGGGAAGATTATAAACCTACCGGTGGTCGAAAACTGTCTTGTTCGAGTTAAAGAAGCACCCCCACAGGTAAAAACGTCTGACATAGCAGAGCGACGGAAGAATGTAATTGATGCCTTTATGTGTCGTGACGAAAAGCTAAGAGATAAACAGGTTATTCTTATTGATGATGTGTGTACGTCCGGAGCTACATTGGAATCTTGTGGCATAGCTCTCAAAAATAAAGGTGTGATGTCAGTATGGGGCTTAACCTTAGCTAGGGAAATCTAGAAACAGGGAGGAGATATGAAACTGCGAATCGTTACCAAAAAAGTGGAAATCTCTGCGGCAATACAAGAACAGGCCGAGAAAAAGATTGGCAGGTTGAGTCATTACCTGCCCAGTATCGGTAAAGGGAAAGTTGAGATTCTCAAGGAAAACGCCAGATTACCTCAACAGAGATTCAGTGTTCAAGTTACTCTTGATAGCAAAGGCGTTTTAATCAGAGCCCAGGAGAAAGCTGAGGATGTCCGCACAGCTATTGATAGAGTTGTGGAGGCATTAACTAATCGAATCGAGCGGTATAAAAGTAAGCTATATGACAAAGGTAGAGGTATTTCCTTGGCGCGACAAGAAATAACAAAGGAAGCAGAATATGCTGAAATATCTAAAAAGATAGTAAAGAACAAGCGTTTTTTAATTAAACCCATGCCTCAAGATGAAGCTATAAATCAAATGGAACTTCTGGGGCATGATTTCTTTCTCTTCATCGATGCCGAGACTGGCAAGTTCAATCTTCTATACTGCCGCAAAGATGGCAATTACGGGTTGATTGAAACCGGAATAGGATAAAAGGCAACTGTAATTGTTTTGGATTGTCTGGTTGAGTAGGATATTTTGATGAAATTAAATTACCTTATTTTTGATACTTCACTGGGCTGGGTGGGGATAATGGGTTCTGCAGAGGGATTGCGGGAGCTTACTTTGCCTCAACTTTCACATCAACAGGCATTCTATCTTCTTCGTGAATCAGCCTTGAAGTCGCAGAGGATATTAGTTGAGGCTAGGATTGATTATTTTGGTAATTTGGCTGAAAGGATTAAGAGTTATTTTAACGGGGAGAGAATTAATTTTCCTGATGGGTTAGACTTATCCTGGGCAAGCTCATTTCAGAAAAGAGTATGGAAAGCAACTCAATCTATTCCTTATGGAGAGACGAGGGCTTATGCTTGGGTTGCTGGTAAAATAGGCATATCTAAAGCGGCTAGAGCCGTGGGGCAAGCCTTAGCTAGAAATCCTTTGCCAATAATAATCCCCTGTCACCGCGTAATTTGTAGTGATGGTACTCTTGGAGGGTTTAGTGATGGCAAGTTATTGAAACAGCACCTTCTGGCAATAGAGGCTAAGCTTATCTAAATTGGTCAGCAAACTTTAAATTGCCTTCGCCCAGTATGTTATTCAATTCATTTGTTAGTTCTGGGCAGTAGTTAATGGTTATTTCAGGCATTTCCAGTTTAGTAGTTTCGTCCTCAGAAGTGACAGTGAGAAAAACCTTATACTGGCCAGGATAATTCAGGAGGGCAGTTTTGATTTTGTGCAGGCGTTCAACATCTTTTTCTGCGTTATCTGTCTGATTAAGATTTATTATGAGGCAGCGTTGATCTTGACTGGTTGGCACTTTGTTTTTTTGTTCAATGTGCTGGTATCTTTGCGCCTGCTGGCAGTTTAACTGCACTTTTCCATCTCTTACCTTCACCAGCCCTTTGATTACAAGGATATTGCCCTCTTCCCATAGTTCTTTAGTGCTTTCATAAAATCTTGGCCATGCAGCAACCTCCACGCTCCCGTCAAAACCTTCAAGTGCCGCAATAATGAAGGGGTGTTTATCTCTGGTATAAGCGTGGCGTATCGAGGCCACCATTCCTGCAATTACTACTGTTTCGCTAGCCATATCGGTACTAAGATCACCGCAGGAAATGAATTCCTTGCATTGGCAAGAAGAGGGTAAATCAGAAACCAGCGAATCAAAAAGTGGTGAGGAGAAATAGACACCCAGTAATTCCCGCTCCCAATCCAACTTTTGCTTTGTAGGTATAGCTTCGCCTTTCTCTAGCTCTGAATCTGGGGTAAAAGCAGGAGATGCTTCTGTCCATAAATCAAGCATGCTGGTTTGTCCTGATTCTTTCATTCGTTGTTCTGTTTGAGCTAGAGAAATAATCTTATTGATGGAATTAAGAAGTGCACCGCGGCTGCCTAGAGAATCAAAAGCACCAGCTTTCATTAAGCTTTCAAGTACCTTCTTATTTACGTTGTGCAGGTTAGCTCGGTGGCAGAAATCCTTTATGGAAGTGAAAGCGCCGCTCTGGCTGCGAGTTGACAATATATGCTCAATGGGCGAAGGGCCTACATTTTTGATAGCGACTAGCCCAAAGCGAATTGCTGGGTCATCTTTGCCTTTTTCTATAGTGAAATCGGCATTGCTTTCATTGATATCAGGGGGAAGTACCTGAATACCTAATCTCCGGCATTCGGTTACTGCCGAACGAACCTTTTCCATATTACCCCAATAAGTGTTAAGGAGGGCAGTCATATATTCGCTGGGGTAGTTTGCCTTAAGATAAGCACCATGGTAGGCAAGAAGAGCATAGCTTACGCTGTGAGCTTTATTGAAAGCGTAGCCGGCAAAAGGCTCAATTAAGGAAAATACTTCTTTAGCTAATTCTGCTGATATGCCTTTCTTGTCAGCACCTGCAACGAAATTTCTCTCCTCCTTCCTCATGGCCGCAGCTATTTTCTTCCCCATGGCTTTGCGAAAAATATCAGCTTGTCCTAAGCTGTACCCGGCTAAAGCCTGAGCAATAAATATTACCTGTTCCTGATAGACAATGACTCCGTAGGTTTCCTCTAAAATCTCCTTTAACACAGGGTGAGGGTAATGAACTGGGGTAATGCCTTGTTTAGCTTTTATGAAAGTAGGAATCTGCTCCATTGGGCCTGGGCGGTAAAGCGCTATCATGGCGGCAATATCGCTAAAGTTAGTAGGCTTAAGTTCTTTTATGTAGCGGCGCATGCCGCTGCTTTCCAACTGGAAAATACCTTTGGTTTCCCCTGAGGCAAGCATGTTAAAAGTCCTGTCATCATTTAGAGGAACATGTTGTAAAGCTATGGAGGTTCCACGATTCTGCTTGATAATTTCTGTAGCTTTAGCCAGAATGGTCAAATTGGATAGCCCAAGGAAATCTATTTTTATTAAGCCGAGTCTAGCTATGTTTCCCATATGATACTGGGTCATAACAGCATGTTAATCTCCTCTATTTATTGGCTGGAGAGGTACATATCCAGTCAGGGAATCACCAGATATAACAATGCCAGCAGCATGAGTACTGGCATGTCTGATAAGGCCTTCTATTTCTTTGGCCGAATCGATTAAATTATGTATCGCCTCATCTTGATGGTAGATGTTGTTGAGTTCTTCACTTTCCTTTAGTGCCCTGCTCAAAGTTATAGTCAAGTCTTGGGGAATAAGGCGGGCCACCTGGTCTACCTGGGCATAAGATATCCCCAAAGCTCGTCCAGTATCCCTTAATGCAGCCCTGGCTCCCAGAGTGCCAAAGGTAATGATTTGAGCTACATGGTCAGTGCCGTATTTTTGGCTGACGTAGGTTAGAATTTCATCACGGCGATCATCCTGGAAATCAAGATCAATGTCTGGAAGCTCGCGGCGCTCCACGTTAAGAAAGCGCTCAAAAACAAGATTATGGGCTAAAGGGTCAATATCAGTAATGCCTAAGCAGTAAAGAGCCAGGCTGGCGGCAGCGCTCCCCCTAACGCCGAAGTTAATGCCACAGCTTCGGGTAAAAGACGTGATATCCTGAACGACAAGGAAGTAGTCAGCAAATTTAGTTTTCTGGATGACTTCGAGTTCATAGCTAAGGCGTTCTTTGATTTTTGGAGTTGGCTCTGGATACCTTTTCTCCAAACCTTGCCAACAAAGTTCGGTCAAGAAATCAATTGCTGTTTTTTCTTGAGGCAGTGCTACTTGAGGGAAATGAAGTTTAGTAAAATCCAATTCCAGTTGGCACATGTCAACAATACGCTGTGTGTTATCTATAGCTTGAGGTATATCGCTGAAGAGTTGTGTCATCTCTTCAGGGCTCTTCAGGTAGAAGTAGTTACCTGCCATCCTTAATCTCTTTTCATCCTGTATGGACGTGTTGGTTTGTATGCATAGTAGAAGTTCGTGGGCAGAAGCGTTTTCTTTATTAATGTAATGAATATCAACAGTGGCTACGAGCGGTATATCGAGCTTGGTGGATAAAGAAATAAGTCCATCGTTAACCTTTTCAAGTTCAGGGATTGGATGTCGCTGAATCTCTAGATAATAATCACCAAAAGTTTCTTTATGCCATAAAGCCACTTTGGTTGCTTCATCAGTTCTCCCTTCCAGAATAAGTCGAGCTAGTTCCCCTTGAAGGCAACCTGAAAGAGCAATAATTCCTTCACAGTGAAGCTTTAAAAGCTCCTTATCTACTCTAGCTTTATAATAAAATCCCTCACAATGGCTTTTGGTAACTAGCTGAATTAGATTGTGGTACCCTTTCTTATCTTTAGCTAATAGTGTAAGATGATACGGATTTTTAGAGGCGGAGCTTCGGCTATGGCGATCTGTTTGAGCTACATAGACTTCGCAGCCGATAATGGGTTTTATCCCTGCTTCTTTAGCTGCCACGTAAAAATCGATGGCACCATACATTGCACCATGGTCAGTAATTGCAAGGCTATCCATGCCCAATTCCTTGGTTTTGGCAACAAGTTGTGGAATACGGCACATACCATCAAGCAAACTGTACTCTGTATGAACATGGAGATGGGTAAACTTTTGTGACACCTTGAAATTGTACCATGAGATTCTTGATCTTGCCCTCTTGTGGCTTAAAGAATTGAGGTAAAAATTGAAAATTATTAGAATTGTTGCTTATTGTCTATTTGTTGTTTGCGTACCCGTGCTGCTTTTTACTAGCACTGTTCGCCTGGGAGTGAACAGTATGTACACTTACGAATATGGTTTCGATAAATATGGTGTAAGCGATGCTACAAATATAGACAGAGCGCAGCTAAGCGAAGTAGCAATAAGGCTTGTTGACTATTTCAATTCCAAAACGGAAAAGCCCCAAATAGAGGAGCTTGAATTGTTCCAGGAGCATGAACTTGTACATCTTAAAGACGTAAGGGAATTGTTTCAACTTGATTACCGAATTCAAATGTTAAGCCTTGCCTGTATTGTCGTCTATGCTTTGCTCTTTTTGTTGCGGAGGAAAGGGCACTGGCAAGATTTAGCTAAGGGGATAAGGTTGGGGTGTGCTCTTACTCTGATTCTTATAGCCATGCTCAGCATAGCCTCGGTTTTCAGCTTCGATCAGGTATTTATTCGATTTCATTACCTCGTCTTTGGTGACCCTTCACATTCACCATGGATACTTGATCCCAACAGGGACTATCTTATAAGGTTATTCCCCCCGCCTTTCTGGCAGGATATCGCCATGTTTGGGGGTATGGCAATAGCTGCTGAGACTGTACTTTTGGGTGGTGTTGCTTGGGGGGTTCCCTTTATTTACCAGCGGCGCACATGTTAACTGGGCAAATCTAAATCTACCATTGGGGGTTAGGATTTGATAAAGACATTTTTTATGTTGGGGTGCAAAGAGTCGCCGAGTTTCTCAATGGCCTCACATCTGATCTTATTGAGCTCTTTTTGTCTCTCCTCACATTCAGCACGGGAATAAAGTTTCTCAGGGTGCAGATAAATATCATCCAGGTTCCTTATGGAGCTGGGCACCTCAAAGCCTGTCGGTGAAGCTACCCAATTTTCAAGGCCTCCTCTTAATAGAGAATCTAGTATAGCCAAAGTATACTCCAATCTTATGTTTTCGTAGTGTTCTCCCTCGCCTACCCCTCCTGTGTTTATTAAATAGTAATTCATATGTGGAAGACTTCTTAATATTTCATAGAATATGTTAGCGTGCTGCGCTCTATCACCCGCTACAAAGGGGTCATAAAAGAATTCGTTCTTAATTTTTCCTGCTCTTGTGGGATCGCCTGCCGAAGATTCCATTGCTTGTCCTAGAACCATAAGTGCTACTGCTTCCTCTAAAATTAATCTTGATATTGCGGGGATTAATGGTCCTCGGGTGATGAGTATCAAGTTATCTATTCTATCAACATCGATATAGGGGCTAGCGTGTAAGAAGTCCTTTCTTCGTATGATTGCTCTTCCGTTCGACGTTCTTTCGAGGTTATAGAAATCAAAGTCCCCAGCTTCAGTTACGTAAATATTTTCACATAATGTCTCTGGCTTTAATAAGCCGTAGTATATTTCGGCTTGGTTTCCGGGGTTTACACCTTCAGCCTTCACAAATATCCCTCCAGCCTCGAAACCATGGAAGGAGCCGTCTGGCATGAGAGTCCCCCCATCATCTTGAATGAGCCAGGATTTTTCACTTCCTTTTCTTGCTAAAATTCTGGAAGTCAATGTTGTTTTTCCATTTGCAGTTAGAGCGAGAAGCAATGACCTAACGGTTATGTAAGCCCCATGTGATGATTGAAGATAATCTTCTCTACAGCCTGCATGCAAGAAAATTCCGCCTCTCTTAGTCTTGGCGAGCCAATCTTCAGCAGCGAAAACCCCTTTTTTGTATTCGCCTATATAGTTACTGTTTCTGATTATTTTGATAACTCTCCCATCAGGTAGCATAGCTAACCTTATAGTAATATCTTTCTGCGGGAGTGGTTTCGCCTTGTTAAACTCAAAAGCCTCATCAGCGAACATCAAAATTTCATAATCAGGCTGATTAACTTCTTTCCCTACTGGCAGGAAAAGATTTCCAGCGTAGGCAACATGGGCAAATCTTTTTGGAACGGTCAATCTGACTGTGGTTTCATTGTGCTCGCTGCCTACTATCCTATCTACCGAGATCAAATCTTCCTTAGCCAAAGCCTCTTCGCATTGCTCCAGTAATCGCAACTCTTCTTTGCCGAAGGGATAATCTAGACTATTCTTAGTGAACATTGCTGCTCTAGAGGTAGGTTCACTTTCGACAGCAAAGTTCTTGTATTTCGTTTTTCTGATGCCAGGTTCGCTTTCTAATAGTAGCCTTAGTTCTTTGTTGGAGGGGTTATTTATGAGTCTGCTTTCCCCTGCTGCTTTTCTTCGGATTCTCTCAGCAGTTTGTGTGAACTGTTCTAAGTCGAATGTTGGCATTAAACTCCTCGAAGGTGAATTTTTAATTTAGGTTTTGGGGATTTAGCGCTTCGCGTCTATACTTCTCTGAATTCACCTTCCACTGTGCCTTCTTCATTGTCAGGTTTTTTATCAGTGGAGTCTTGTTCATCACTGTTGGGTTGAGGTTGTCCTGGTTGCTGATAAATGGACGCTCCGACTTTTTGCATAGCCTGTGATAATTCCTGCGTGGTGCTGCGAAGGGAATCTATGTCCTTTCCTTGGATTGCTGATTTTACAGCGGTTATTTTACTTTCTATTTCCTGCTTTACATCAGCAGGTATCTTATCTCCGTAATCGCGAAGCGTTTTCTCAGCAGTATAAACCAGGCTATCAGCGGCATTTCGTGTTTCAATCTCTTCTTTGTGCTTAGCATCCTCGGCAGCAAAACTTTCAGCATCTCGCTTCATTTTCTCTACCTCCTTCTTGTCGAGCCCACTGGAGGCGGTAATGGTGATTTTCTGTTCTTTGCCGGTACCTTTATCTTTTGCACTGACATTGAGTATGCCATTAGCATCGATATCAAAGGTTACCTCAATTTGAGGTACACCTCGTGGTGCTGGTAAGATGCCATCAAGCATAAAACGCCCTAACGTTCGGTTGTCGGTTGCCATGGGACGTTCTCCCTGGAGAACGTGTATTTCTACACTTGGCTGGCTATCGCCAGCAGTGCTGAAGATCTGGCTTTTGGAAGTGGGGATGGTGGTATTGCGAGGGATAAGTGGTGTAGCTACCCCTCCTAGTGTCTCTATACCCAAAGTAAGAGGAGTAACATCAAGAAGGAGGACTTCTCCTACCTCGCCTTTAATTACCCCTGCCTGAATAGCAGCCCCTTGAGCTACAGCTTCGTCAGGGTTGATTCCCTTTACAGGTTCTCTACCAAAGAACTGTCGCAAAGTCTCTTGAACTTTGGGCATCCTTGTCTGGCCACCGATTAGAACTACATCATTGATTTGAGCTGATGTGAGTTTGGCATCCTCTAAGGCTTGGCGACAGGGGCCGAGGCTCTTTTCTATCAGGTCCGCTACAAGTTGCTCCAATTTAGCTCGGCTCAACATCATACTAAGGTGTTTGGGGCCAGTGGCATCAGCAGTGATGAAAGGAAGGCTTATTTCAGTTTGAGTTACTGTGGACAATTCTTTCTTTGCTTTTTCGGCAGCATCTTTTAATCTCTGCAATGCCATTCTGTCCTGGCTCAAGTCAATGCCCTGCTCTTTTCTGAATTCAGTGCACACCCAGTCCATAATTCTCTGGTCAATGTCGTCACCGCCAAGGTGGGTGTCGCCATTAGTTGACTTAACCTGGAAAGTGCCTTCGCCTATATCGAGAATGGAAATATCGAAAGTACCTCCACCAAGGTCGTAGACGGCGATGGTTTCATCCTTTCGCTTATCCAACCCATAGGCTAGTGACGATGCCGTGGGCTCATTAATGATACGCAAAACATTGAGCCCTGCTATAGCGCCAGCGTCTTTCGTTGCCTGTCGCTGGCTATCATTGAAGTAAGCTGGTACTGTTATTACAGCATCGGTGACTTTTTCTCCCAGGTAAGCCTCAGCGTCAGCCTTCAACTTTTGTAGTATCATGGCTGAGATTTCCTGGGGGCTATATTCTTTGCCACCTAGCATTACTCTACAATCACCGTTGGGAGCTTCAGTCATTTTGTATGATATCCGTTTCATATCGTCCTGAACTGAAGTAGCTTTATATTTACGTCCTATAAGGCGCTTTATACTAAAGACAGTATTTTCTGGGTTGACTACTGCTTGACGTTTAGCTAGTTCTCCTACCAGCCGCTCCCCCGACTTATTTATAGCTACTATGGAAGGCACAAGATTCCCACCTTCAGCACTGGGTATGATTTTTGGTTCGCCTCCCTCCATGACTGCTACTGCACTTAGTGTAGTGCCTAAATCAATGCCTATTGCTTTACCCATGACTATTCCTCCTTCTGACTTTCAGGTTGCTTTTTCTCCTTTTCTTTGCTTTTACCCACTACTACCTTGCTTGGTCGTATAATCCTATTTTTTAATTTATAACCCTTCTGAATTTCCTCAATAACTATCCCTTCTTTGCCCTCCTGGTTCATTACGGCTTCATGTAAATGAGCATCGAATAGTTCTCCCTTAGCTTTGATTTCAGCTAGCCCTCGTTCTTTTAGAATGTTCTCAAGTTTATTATAGATGAGATTGATGCCTTCGATCCAATTAGATTTTGCGAGCTCGGGTGGAAATGAATCGAAAGCTCTTTCAAAGTCATCCATAATACTTAGCAAGCTCAGGATAAGTGTACTATTAGCAAATTCGACTATTTCCGTTTTTTCCTGCTCCACACGCCTCTTGTAGTTAGCAAGATCAGCTTGAACTCTTTGCCAGTTAGCCAGATAGTTTTCTGCTTTCTCTTTCTCCTCACCCAAGACGTGCTTAAGTTCCTCTATGTCTATTGCAGGTTCTGCTTCTGCCTGAGCGGGCTTATCCTTGTACAATTTACCTTCTTTGGACAATAGTAAATCCCCCTTCAGGTATTAAATATAACTAATCATTGATTCACTTAGCAATGTTGAAAGACAATTAACCGAAGAGATGGCTTTGGCATAATCCATTCGCTTTGGGCCGAGCACTCCCACAATTCCCTTTGCTTGATCAGGGGTGCCATATTCTCCAACTATCAAACTTAAATCTTGCAATAGCTCATCCGTATTTTCTTTGCCAATGATTACTTTTATTTTTGTTCTACTATGTTCTGCCTGCAGTACAGTTTCTAACCACTCCTCGTTTTCCAATAACTCTAGTACGTCAAGCCCTCGAGGGTTGTTAGCAAATTCAGGTTGGCTTAGCATTAGGTGTAATCCCACAAGATAGGGCCTACCATGTCTCATGTTATCCTCCGCAGCCATCATTTCTACTATGTGCTCGGTTACTTGTTTTTCCTCAGGCGAAAGTTCCATTTTTCCAGTCGAGATTTTGCTGCTCGTCATTCCGTCGTAAGCAGAGTTGAGTTTATTAGCCAGCATTGTTAAATCTTCTTGGGTAAATTTCGTATCGGAAGACAGAATTCTTTGCCCAATCTTTGCCTCATGCAGGACCAGAACCAATAAAGCTACAAAATCATGTAGCGCTACTATGTCTAGGTGTTTAAAATGGCATTGAGAAGCTTTAGGTGAAGTTATCACTGCTACATTATGAACGAACCGTGACAAAAGCGCCGCTGCCAGTTTTAGCCACTGCTCCATCTCCTCTTGCGTTTCTTGAAATAGCTCATAGACTAGATATTGCTCGGCTAAAGAAAGCTTAACATCTAGACTTACTGATTCTACATAATGACGGTAGGCTTTATCTGTAGGAATAGCACCAGCAGAAGCGTGAGGACGTATGATATAGCCCTCCTCTTCTAGAGATGCCATATCATTTCGTACAGTGGCTGGGCTTACCTCCATATTGTAGCTGCAAGTGATGGTTTGCGAAGCTACAGGCATTGCTCCTGTGATATATTCATCAACTACTATCTTAAGAACTTTCTCTCTTCTTCCAATCAATGACATTTAGCACTCTCCTTGCCTGACTGCTAACAAGCAGTAATCTATCATTCTGGGTGTGTTTTGTCAACGACAATTGAGTGTGTTGTCAAAGCTCTTTAGAAATGTCCTTTAAAGTAGAGGTGCCAGGAACGGCAGGGCCTGTTATATAATCCAGAGGGACAGCGGTAACATTCGAGAAGGTTAGATTGACTATTTCAGCAGGTAACAGGGAACGGACAAGCGTCGGAAAGATGCTTTCTGGCGGCATTTATTTCACAGGTATTGGTACCACAGACGAGCAGTAATTCGTTTACTTTTTGCTTATCCTGCAGGATTACAGGATAAAGATGTAGATAGCCGTCATAATCAGAACGTAGGTTGTGATAACATGATACCAGCGTCCCACCATCTTGTGCATTCGGAAAGGCCCCACATGCAGAAATGACAAAACCACTATAACCCCATAGAGAAGAGCCACAAAGGTGTTGTTGCTCAAGATGTCCTCCAGCAAGAACACGAGTGCTACGATGAGAGCGGTGATGTCCAGAGATAGGCCTGCGATAGTGCCGTCATCATCAACCCCGAAGACATCGAAGTAGGAAAGTCGGATGACCCCCGCCGCGACTATAGCCAGGGCCCCTGGGAAGAACCATGGGTTGAACCTCCCATAACTTAACAGGATAATAGCTGGACAGACAGCCATGCTGATTAAATCTACCAGGGAATCCATTTTAATGCCGAAAGACTTAAAAGCATTGCTTCTTCCCGGAATTCGACGTGCGATTGGGCCGTCATACCAGTCGAACAGCACAGCCCAGAGCGTCGCAATTATGGCTGCCTGGTAATTTTCCAAGAGTGCGAAGTAGATTCCGAGAACCCCACTACACAATCCCAACAATGTCACAGTGTTGGGAATATCCTTCATAAAAGACAGGATGACAGGGCTATCTTTCTTCCAACGGAAGAAGGAGTATGCTGCCTTAGGTCTGCGTGAATTTTTCCCGGTTGCTTGTTGTGGTTGCTCATACTATAGATGTCTCTCTGGCAAGTATGCTCACCAGAGCATCGACAAGACTGTCGTTCTCAGGCCCCGTACGGCTGGCGATACGTAGGTACCGGTCGGACTCAGGAAGCATCTTATCCACACAGGATTTTAGGTATATATTGTATTTTGTAAATAACCGGCGGGTTACTGCGGGGCCAGATATCGCTTCATCAGGGAGACGGCAAAAGACGAAGTTTGCCTCTGGCTTATAGACTATCATCCCCGGAATTGAGGATAGGCTTTGATAGAGGTTATCCCTGTCATTTCGCACTTTGCGGCAACTTTCTTTAAACTCTTGACGATATTGAGGAAGCTGCCGTAGAAAAGCTTCTGCGAAGCCGTTGACATTCCAGATAGGCAATTCCTTCTTCACCGCTGTGACAAGCTCCTGGTTTGCGCTGAGCAGATAGCCCAGCCGCAATCCGCAAATGCCGTAAGCTTTGCTCATGCTCTTGATAATCGCCAGGTTCTCATGTCCAGCAATCTCATATTCTAGGGTTGCTTGTTCCCTGTTCGCTGCAAAATCGATGAATGATTCGTCAACCATAAGCAGACAATTCTGCCTAGCCAATTTTTCAGCAAGGCGCAACAGGTCAGGCTTCGAAACCAGCAGTGATGTCGGGTTGTTTGGCGATAATACAACCGCTATGTCAGCCTTGCAGCGAAAGACTTCTGAAGCAAACTCATCTATATCAAGTTCAAAGGAGGGTGCTTTGAGAGCAAAGCTTGCGACTTTTCCTTCAGGAGATGCGTTGACGTACTCATTGAAGGACGGCACCGGAATAATAAGTTTATTAAAAAGGCGCCCTGAGACTATTTTTATAATCTCGGAGGCGCCATTGCCGACAACAATACGTTGCGTAGGTTGATTTATTAAAAGACCCATGGAACTGGCAAGGTCATCCTGCCCTGATGGATAATTTTGTAACAGGTCATAGACATTATTCTTCATGTAAGAAAGAATTTCTTCTGGGGGAAAATAGAGATTGTATAGATATAAATGGTCAGCGAACCTGTATCGCCAATAGCCGCCATGCTCGTGGGAGACAATTTCATAACGCTCATCTGGTGATGAGAATATGTACTCCGTAGCCAACCGATCATTTTCGTCGTCGATCTCATACCATTTGATGTCGTCGCATGTCAGTGCTTTCATGCGATGCTGTTTAGTATTGACCGTCTCATGAAGAATTGCTTCGTAGTATTGATTGACGTCGCCAGCGCCGATAGAGGCCTCCAAACGGGGCACAAACTGCTCACGAAGGAAATTATGGTGTAACAGGTAGATGTTGATGGTTTTGAGTACTTTAGAATAGTCGAAATCGGGGCCCTGATGGTGTCCCTCCACCAATTCCGCTATGTTTCCATCTTCATCAAGGCTGGCCACCGTACCAGACATCCATGGTTGATACCGGGCAACAGCCGCAACGCTACAGTTTTTATACAACAGCATACGGTCCAACAGCAATCGTTCAAAGAACACGTCAGCTTCCAGCAACAAGATATCCTCGGTCAGGTGCTCGCGGGCTAGCCAGAGGGAATATATATTATTAGTCGTTTTGTAGCAGTCGGATTCTATGTAAGAGATACGCATTTCGTTGAAGGAGGCCCCGACCATATCATAGATTTTTTCCTTCAAGTGCCCAACGACTATTACGGTTTCCTCTATGCCTGATTCACACAGATTAATAAGTGTGTTAACAAGAATCGGTAAGTCATTTACCTGGGCGATGCATTTAGGGCTGTGGTCAGTAAAGGGCCCCATACGACTGCCTATCCCGGCAGCAAGGATGATTGCTTTTCTTACTGAGGCTAAGGATGGTGTTTTCCAGGAATTATATTTAGCACTCTTACGAATATACCCCTCCTTTCTACTTGTGGCAGGAAACAAGTACACCGTATTTGCGTAAATTAAACACCACGCTGGGACTTGTTTCAGTGGGACATCCAGGAAGATATATGCTTACAAACTGCGAATACGGATGATATGTTCACAGTGCAGTGATTGTAAGCTACAAATAAATATAAACCATAACATCTTTCTTTATTATAAGGATATTTGTTGGAAAATTTCAAGTCTCAGACTAATCTAGTATTGGAAGAGACTGAGGTTAGACAGGTATGTGTATAAATGATACGATACGGGAAGAATGGAATTGGCTATAAGAGAGCTGGAGGAAAAAGGGAAGGAAGCAAAGGCAGCTTCGAGAAAACTAGCTTTCCTTCCTGCAGAAATTAAGAATAGAGCTTTAATTGGCATTGCTGAGGCCATTACTGCCAGAGAAGATGAAATTCTGAACGCTAATAGAATTGATTATGAACGGGCTAAGACTTCGGGAATGAACGAAGCTATGCTTGACAGGCTCCTGTTATCGTCAAGTCGTCTGGGAGCCATGGCTCATGATGTGAAGACGGTGGCCGCATTGCCTGACCCTGTAGGCGAGGTTCTTGAGATGCGCGCCTTGCCTAACGGTTTGCAAATAGGGAAAAAAAGAGTCCCATTGGGAGTCATCGGAGCCATATATGAGAGCCGACCTAACGTTACTATAGATATATCAAGTTTGTGTCTTAAATCAGGCAATGCTGTTATCCTTCGTGGTGGTAGAGAATCCCTGAATTCCAATAGTGCATTGGTCAGTGTTGCTCAGCAAGCTTGTCTGGATGCAGGAGTACCGCGAGGGGCAATTGAATTTATCCAATCTACGGAGCGGACTTTGGTTAACCATATGCTGCGAATGAAGGGAGTAATTGACTTAGTAATTCCACGTGGCGGCTCTGGATTGATAAAGCTTGTTTCTGAGAATGCTGCTATGCCGGTAGTCACCGGCGGCATAGGTGTTTGTCACACATACATAGATAAAAGTGCTGACCTCGCTAAAGCTGTGGCCATTGCCTGTAATGCCAAAGTTCAGCGTCCCACCGTGTGTAATGCTCTGGACTGCATCTTAGTCCATAGGCAAGTGGCTCAAACTTATTTACCAGCTATAGCTAAGGAATGGGCAAAGGCTGGAGTGGAGATGCATTGTGATGAGCGAGCCATGGCCATACTTGAGCCTATTCCTTCTTTAAAATTGGTCCCCGCGGTAGAAGGTGATTGGGGAAAGGAATATTTATCGCTAAAGGCAGCCATTAAAATAGTTGATTCTTTGGATGAAGCTTTGGAGCATATTGAACGGCATAGTTCAGGGCATTCTGAAGCTATACTCACAGAGGATTATTCATCAGCGATGCGTTTCCTTAATGAAGTTGATGCTGCCTGTGTTTATGCTAACGCCAGTACTCGCTTTACTGATGGTAGCCAATTTGGCCTGGGCGCTGAGATAGGGATAAGTACTCAGAAATTTCATGCGCGCGGCCCCATGGCTCTCAAGGAGCTCACCAGCTATAAATGGATCATTTTTGGCAGTGGGCAAATTCGGCCTTAGAAAATGAGCTTTTAGTATCCTGATTTTTTCCAGGTTATACTATCTACCGCAACTTTAATAATTGCTACCTTACCAATTTCGTTTATACTATATTTATGTGAATTATCTGAGTAGTGTGTCACGATAATGTCTAATGCCTCTCTTTTCTCTTCAATGTCATCGATGAAAGAAGCTTTTCCAAAACCGATGACGCTGTAATATCGCATATCCCATTTACAAGGGTTTTCTGTTTTCTTAACTAATTCACAATCAATGTCCATTTCAAAGCAGACGTTAGGATTTTGTTTAATGGTGTCAATCTTTCTTCCCTTGGGAGCAGAATGAAAATATAAGCAATTATCCTTATAGCCAAAAATAAGGGGAATAACATAGGGCATATCATTTTTGGAGAGGCCAATTCTGCAAACAGTCGCTTTCTCTATGATAGATTCTATCGTATGTTTATCATTTACCTTCATTTGTCTCTTTATCTGTTGGTATGCTCATGGCTCCTTAAATCAGAGTTTTCAGCGTTTCCTTTTGGGCTTTGAATAGTTTCACTATTCCTTGCTGGGCCAACGAGAGCAAAGAATCAGTAGTTTCCTTAGAGAAAGGCTTGCCCTCAGCAGTTCCTTGAATTTCTACAAACTCATTTTTATCGGTCATAACTACGTTGAAATCAACTTCAGCCCGATAATCCTCTTCGTAGCAGAGATCAAGTAGCATACTATCACCCACGATGCCAACACTGGTAGCAGCTATCATTCTATGTAATGGCATGAACGGGAGAGCACCTTGTTTTCTTAGATTATGAAAAGCTTGAAATAGAGCAACATATGCACCGGTTATGGCTGCTGTTCTGGTGCCACCATCTGCTTGTAACACATCACAATCTACAACGAGGGTTCTCTCTCCCATGGCTGATAAATTAGTTGCTGCTCTCAGACTGCGACCAATAAGGCGCTGGATTTCTTGATTTCTTCCTCCTATTCTACCTCGTGGTGTGCGTGTAAGAGTGGAGCGAGGTAGCATAGCGTATTCAGCAGTGACCCAACCCTGGCCGCTACCTTTGAGGAAATGAGGTACTTTTTCCTCCATGCTTACGGAGCACAGTACTCTCGTTTTCCCTAGCTCTATTAAGGTTGAGCCTTCAGCAAAACTCTGGTAGCCCAATGTTATAGCTACCGGCCGAAGCTCATTATCAACCCGATTATCTATCCTTTCCATTCTTGTTTATCCTGTCGTAGTATATCATCACTCAGTGATGCCAACAATATCAAGTCTCTTCCAACGCAAGATGAATCTGAGAAGTTAGAGCAGTTCGTTTATGATTGGGGCATGTAAGTGATCATGAGCGATAATTAATTTGCAGGAAGTACCATGAATGCTCGGTCCAATCTCTTTTAACAAATCTCAGGATTTGTTAATGTTAATCGGGTTGCCTGTAGCACAAGCATTCTAAAACAAACCTGAATAGAGAGATGCGATCGCTGGACAACAACGGAAAGCAACAAATATAATCCATCTCAATGAGCAGAAACAAAAATATAAGAGTAGCTTTCTACACATTGGGATGCAAGCTCAACCAGGCAGAAACAGAATTTCTATCTGGTCAGTTTAACAAAGCTGGCTACCATCTTGTATCTCCTGACGAGATAGCCGACATTTATATTATTAATACCTGCACAGTAACTCATATCGCTGATCGCAAATCGCGCCATTGGCTCAGGTTAACCAGACGAAAGAACCCCAAGGCCCTAATTATTGCCACTGGCTGTTATGCTCAAAGAGCTCCTCGGGAGCTAAATCAAATTGCAGGCATGGTCATTGACAATAAAGGGAAATGGCATCTGCTAGAAATTGTAAAGGGCTTGTCACCACAATATCCCCTCCCTGCCATTACAAAAAGCCAGGATTCCGAATGTAGACAAGGGGAAACAAAACAATCTAATACGCCTTACAATACTAGAGTTCGCAGCCTGATAAGAATCCAAAATGGTTGCCATAGTCCCTGCGCCTATTGCATTGTACCCTATGTAAGAACTCATGAGTATTCCCTGCCTGCCCCCCAAATAATTAATGAAATTAAGGAGAAAGTAGCTGCTGGCTATAAGGAAGTCATTCTTACAGGAACTAAAGTGGGTTGCTATAGCTACAATAGGACTGACCTCCGAGGCTTAATAGAGCTGATTCTTCACGATACAAATATTGAGAGGCTGCACCTCTCTTCCCTGCAGCCGCAGGAAATCTCTTCCGAGCTTCTTGCCCTATGGCAAGACAGAAGGCTTTGTCGCCACTTCCATTTAGCTCTTCAAAGCGGAAGCGAGGTTATGCTCCAGAGAATGAGGCGTTGTTACTCGTTGGGTGATTACCAAAGAGCCATGAATTTAACGAGAGAGACTATTACCAATGTAGCTATTACCACCGACATCATGATAGGCTTCCCGGGAGAAGGGGATAAGGAGTTTGAACAAAGCTACCATTTTTGCCAGCAAGCCAGCTTTGCCGACGTCCACGTTTTTCCATTCTCACCTCGGCTGGGAACAGCGGCAGCTAAAGCACCAGGACAAGTAAAAGATCAAGTGAAGAAAGAACGAGCTCAACAAATGTTAGAGTTAGCCAAATGTTGCAAACACGATTTTCACGCTCGGTTTCTAGGACAACTTATGTCCGTTCTATGGGAAAAAGAAACAGGCTTGGAAAGCAACATATATTCTGGTTTGACCGATAACTATATCAGGGTATTTACTCAAAGTGGAAAACACTTAACCAACAAAATAACGCGAGTTAAGCTAGATGAGTTTTATATCCAGGGGATGTGGGGAAAACTAATCGATGAAGATTCAAGTCAAGGTAAAAGTTAATTCAAGAACTGAAGAAGTTAGCCAGGAAGACAATATCTTCACAGTGAAGGTCAACAAACCGCCCAGGGAAGGCAAAGCTAACCAGGCAGTTATTAAACTATTAGCAAAGCATTTTGAAGTGCACAAGAGTCAAGTGAGAATTCTCGGCGGGGTTAAGAGCAAAAACAAAATCATTGAAATCGTTGGTAGGTAAACTTAGAATAGCATTGCCACAAGCATAAGTTTATAACCCTCCAGGACAAACTCCCTCGCGCAAATACAATGATGAGATTCCTCTCCGATTCAGCGCGCCCACAAATTTCTTCATAAGCGCCTGGAAAAGAGAAACCAGGATTTCTACTCCAGGGAATTATCCCAAGATCACTGAACAACCAGGCTAGTTTTCTGAGTAGCAACACCCCACGCCTAAATTTAATGGCGGGGAATCCGGGAGTCTCACCCGGCTACATAGATTTAGAATCTATGCGATCCTTACGATCCATCCCCCACTTACATATATAACCTGCCGTAGACAAACTTGACACTCACTATGGCTACAGCTAGCCCATCAAAACACTTTCCTCTTATCCTTCGTCTAGCAACTCCGTCGCTTTCTTTGCCGCATCAGCCGCATCTACTCCATAAGCATCTGCTCCAATTCTGTCAGCCCACCTCTGCGTCGCAGGAGCTCCTCCTACCATTACCTTGAATTTCTCCCGTAAACCAGTTTTCTTCAACTCCTGTATTAACGTCTTCTGCATGCTCATCGTCGTCGTTAATAACGCGCTCATCCCTATTATGTCAGCATCTACTTCCTTGGCTTTGTCTATGAATTGTTGCATCTCTACGTCTCGCCCTAAATCATATACCTCAAACCCATTCGCCTGTAAAAACGAAACCACCATGCTCTTTCCTATATCATGAATGTCTCCCTGCGCTGTCCCTATCACTACCTTCCCCCTCTCCTTCGCACCCACAGGTAACGCACTGGTAAGAATGTCCGTCGCCCCTTTCATGGCCTCAGCCGATAATATTAGCTCCGGTAAGAATAACTCCCCCCTCCCAAAAAGATCACCTACCTCTGTTATCCCAGCCCTGAATCCTTTGTTAATTACCTCTAAAGGATCCATCCCTTCAGCAATCGCTTGTTTCGCCAACTCCTGTGCTTTGCCTTTATCAGCATCCTTAATCGATTCCTTGGCTTCCTTTAAGAATCCCTCTGTATCCATGTGTCCTAGCCTCCTTTTTCTTTAATCTCTTCTTTAGCGTAATTTTACAACTTTCAAGTCATTAAAAGCCACCTCTTCCATTTTTATTATTATGGCTCACTTTATACTTTCAATGCCCGACTATCTTATCCCTGAACCTATTTACGCAGTTGATTTCTATATCCAATAACTCTGCTATACGGAATTTAGCTTCTATGGCTTTAGCAGAGCCAGGAAACAGGCTCGTTGACACCATGCCAATATCCAAATCATCTCTCAGTTCATTCATCACGACTGGGTCAACAAGATCCAATACAGAAACTTTCAATTTATTGGCCACATATTCTTTGGCTTCTTTGAGCTTCATTCCTCGGGACATTTCCATCCGCCCTACCAGGTCTCCAGCAGTGCGCATCCCCCCCATTCCCGAAGCAATGCAATGAGCATTAGCCATCCCGGCTGGGTCTCCCACTCCCACCTACAATCCATCCAGCCTGGCTATCTCCACCATAGCTTTGGAAGCTCTCGACACCGCATCGACAGGAGGCTGGTCAATTACAGGAGTTCCTCCTACTCCCATCCCCATATTGGCATGCACAGGTATAGGAGAATTTTCACCGCAGGCTTTTGCAAAAGTAACTGCCCGAGCTACGTTCCACGGGCACGATTTATCTGTTTTGGTGTTAACAGCCGGGCCAAAAATAGTAGCCCCCGCTTTCATAGCTAATTCAACTTGCTTATGAGGATACAATCCTGCCAAGCGAACCCCATCATAAGTTAACTCACCGTGCATCCCCAGAACAAATTCCCCTGCCATTCCTACCTCTATGCCCATCTGAGGGTATTTCTTTTTCAATATCTCAACAGCACGCAGAGTAGCCAGAAAGTCAGCATCACCTGCCGCTCCTGTAGTATCAAAATTAATGCCATCCACCCCAGATTCATACATCGCACTGGCTACATAAACCATGTCTTTAACAGCATGCTCTATCATTTCTTCTTGAGCCACCCTGGCCTCAGCTATTTTACCCTGAGGTAACAGCTCCATTGGGTTAATGCAAGGGCCATCCGGTTGAGTATATGAACCCAAGTTAGGCATAGCTCCATAAAACACAGGAATAGTCGTCATCAACAAAGCTTGCTCCACATCCGCTTGTTCATAAGATATAATGGGTTTTACAGGCTTGAAGCTATAATCAACGTGGTCAAATTCCACCGTATCAGCACCCAGGAGCTTCTCATAGATTTGAAGTGACTGAACTCTATGTGTTAGTACCCCCACACGCCTAATTTTAAGAGTGGCAGCGTCGTAACTAAGAATAACTTCATTTCCCATCTCTACGCTAACAAACCTGTAAGGAATACTATAAATATCAAACAGATACGCCAGTTCATCTTTGGAGAGAGCTGGAATCTCACCCCGCTCTGCAGCGTCTCCAGTGCCCTCTTCTAAATCTCGCCTCAGATCCCCTTCACTTAGCTCAACCAAAGAGCCATCTCCCATCCTGGTATAGACTTTCTCCATTTATTACCCCCCTTTTCTAAGAAAGCTCAATGGACTATGACCTGCTAATCCCATTTTCCCAACGGAAACTCTAGCAAGATAATAAACCTATCACGATTACTGGCAGGGAAATCCTTATCCAGCAATATTGCCCTTCCGTCGATATTGCTTTGTTTGCATCTAATTTTACAGCATATTATCTTTCAAATTCAAAAAATCAACCTCACTTGCGTTTAGTCATCAAATGAAGTTTATAATCAGTAAGAAGCTTCATTCGACATTGGGTTATCGATCACCTTTTCCCTCCCTCTTCATTTGACAGTCATGGCAAGCATCGTAGCTACACCAATTTGCAGAGGGTCATGTACAAGGCGGTTTTTTACCAGAGAGTAAGCTCCCGAACTCAATCCCAGGGGAATGCCACAAGCAGCAATCACGGTATCCGATTTGATATGCCATGCTTGAATGATCTCCACGGCAGGAGATGCATCAAGCAGTATCGTGTGTCGTTGCAACGCTTCTGCAAGATTCTCCTCCCTGCTCACTCCATACTCCCTCACTAAAACTTCAGTTTTAGCCTGGTCAATATCAAACACTGCCACTTTGGCACCAAGTTTTTTCAAGGAACGAACAGCTTTACTCCCTACCAACCCTGCTCCTATCACCAATACCTTGCGATTGCGAAGTTCTCCTGACAAACATTTCAGAGCAGTAACATATCCTCTGGCTGTAGCTTCAGCATTGTCCGCCATCAAGCCACAAGGCAAATTTATAGCAATAAAACAATCATCGTCAGCCAGAAAAATAATTTTAGCGCCTCTTTCAATTCCTTCTGCAAGTCCAGCAACATCATGCTCGTGAGTAACGAAAGATGTGAAACCAATATAGTTAACTATGCTTTGCACTGCTTGAGCGAAGTATCCGATAACGCCTTCCCCTGATGTAATCGGGATTACTGCCACCGGTGTAGAAATACTAGCAGCACGCACATCTGCCTCTGGTACATCTACAGCCTGGCAGGCAATCTCTCTAAGCGTACAGCCGGTCTTGCGCAATAATCCCATATCATATTCATCAAGTTCCTCAGCCACGTGCATTAAAGATTCACTGGTTAAACGCGTCATCTTCCCACCTTTTCCCCAAAATTCCCGCACCCGTCATGATTTAATGCGTGATCAACATATAAAGATAGCTTAAAATAATCCCTGATATCCCTGATGACCTGACAACGCTTGTCCCATGCTTCCTCACGATTGTTTCCCGTGGTTATCAAAGTAGCCACCCATGGGGAGCATCCAGGTGCAAAATTGGTTATAGCTTCATCAGCTCCAAAAAAATCATCGTAGCGCTTCAGAGGATGTGCATTAGCCATAACATGTTCGCCCAATACCTCTAAAATTCCAGGAGACACCTTTATGTGCTCATAGACCACCCCTCTCTCATAGCCAATACCAGGCATTGCAGGAATAGCGCCCTTGACAAATATACCATATAAAAATTCCAGCATATTTATATCTATTGATTTATTAACCACTGTAGGAGTCTGGCTTGGCAACCGAGCATCTATCTCTAAAACCTTTAAAGTATCGTTGTGGAAAGCCACCTCCACATCCATGATACCATTCAGATTAAGAGCAGCTGCAATTGTTCCAGTGGTTTTCCTAAACTCCGCATTTACTTCAGCGGGAAGCTGCACGGGAGCCAGTACCCTTTTACAATCATACTGGCTATCCACCACAATTTCTGTAACTTGCAGGCTCACAAACTTTCCCTTTGCGCCAAAAACCTCAAGAGAATAAGAGGGGCCTTCTAAGAACTCCTGTATCACCCAGTTATTTGATTCATCCGCCACAAATGGCAGGAGATTTTCCATTTTACTTATCTTGCGTATTCCCTTACTTCCACTTGAAGCGGATGGTTTAACGACAACAGGCAAATCACATTTCGGCCAGGGTTTAGGTGCTGGAATAGCAAGTTCATCAAACAGCAGGTCAGACTCCTTTTTAGAGGAGGAAACCGCATAAGCTGCAGCATCGTAAGCCAATGGTATAGCTTCTTTTGCTTCTACCTCTTTCAGGCACTTCAAGGCAACAGTATTTTCAAGAGCTGGTATAATCAAATCCGCCGATTTAACATCTTCCGGTAAATTTAGAGCCTTGCCAGTTACATCCAACTGATAAAATGTTTCACTTAAGCCAGAGGCAGGCACCATAGAGTTTCTATCCACCAAAACCACTTCCCACCCAGCTTTATGCGCCAGGTATGTTGCCTCTACTCCCTGTAGCTTACCCCCAACAATTACAACTTTCATCCCTCGATCTCAGCACAAATATCTTTCTCCTCAAGATTAGCTTCCTCATTTTTAACCCAGTTAATGTAATTTTCTGTTGTTGCAGCACTTAATCCAAGTTCCTCTAATAGAGGCACCACGCCTTTTACCGTTCGATACCCATCATTTACATTCAAAGAAGCCTGAGCCACTCCTGCTAATCCCAGGCGTGGTGGAATCAAAGAAGTGACTACGTTCGCCCCAGCTTTCAATCTCTCTTGCAAACCTCCCAATCCGTCTATATCCAGAGAAGCAGGTATCAAGCGGTCAGGGAACATCAGGCGCAGGACAGCAATAATCATCATCTCATAAATACGAGGGGGTGAGGGCCAGTCACTCATAGGAATGCTCTTCTGCGGGATAAAACTCATAACACGCACCTGGTTAGCGCCCATATCCCGCATAACTTGCATCGAAGTAGCAACATCCAGCAGAGACTCACCTACACCAGCTAAAATACCTTCTTCCACCAACAAACCCAACTTCTTAGCCAGGTATTTCTCCTCAACACGTAAATCATAGTTCTGATCGGAGCGCAAACGATAAAATAGTTGCCTATTATGTGTCTCCTGGTAACAAGCATACCAATCAACCCCCGCATCAGCTAAATCAGCTAAAACCTGTGCTGGAACCACACCAGGAGAAATCATCACAGGTAAATTTGTCTCCGCCTTCACTCTTCCGACCATATCAACGAGTGATTTAAATCCACCATCTCTCAGATAATAAAAAGGGTCTTCTCCCATAGTAAGATCAATCAGATGAACCCCAGATTCCGCTAATCTTTGAGCAACTTCTATCACTTCATCATCAGTTTTTCGATATCGTTTACATAATTTGTTAGGCTTCCGATAATAACAAAAATTACAGGAGTTTCGGCAATATGTAGAGAAGTACACGAACCCATACAGGAATATATGGTCACCAAAATATCTCTGTCTTAAACTTCGGGCAACATTAAAAAGTCGATCTACTTCTTCTCTCTCTTTCAAACTGAGCAAAAAGACAATCTCTTCACTGGACAAACATCGCCCCGTATAAGCTTTTTCTAAAACACCTTCCAGTTTAAAAGGAGAACCTATTTTCGACATGACGTACAGTATTTTATCACTTTTCACAAAATTCATTTGCTGCTTCTTAATTCTTGACAGTTGCTGGTTTAGAAAGCACAATATAGAGTCAATTAATCTACATGAAAATATTAGTTACCAACGATGACGGAATAGATGCCCCAGGGCTCCAGGTACTGGCGAGGGAACTTCAAAAAGCAGGGCAAGTAATAGTAATAGCTCCCAAACAGGAACAGAGCGGAGTAGGAACTGCTATCAGCCTTCGCCAACCCATCAAAATAGATAAACTAAACCACTGGGGGGGAGAGATAGAAGCTTACTCTGTGGAAGGCACACCATCAGATAGCGTCATTATTGCTATCCAATCCCTATTTCCTGGCGAGATAAGTTTGGTCGTTTCCGGTATCAACAGAGGCGCTAATATGGGACATGACATCTTCGTCTCAGGCACCGTAGGCGCTGCCCTTCAGGGTTATTTACACGGCATACTATCTATGGCTATCTCCATAAACGCCTACTCGAATTTGAATTTTGATGCTGCGGCCAAGTTAGCTTCTTTGTTAGCTATCAAGATTAGAGATGGTGTTTTATGTCAAGAAGCCCTGCTGAATATTAACTTGCCCGATTTACCTCCAGGTGAAATTGCCGGCATAGAAATTACCAGACTAAGCAAACAAAACTACTGTGACAGAGTAGAAAAAGACCCTGGCGACGTTGATGCGCATTACCACATCATGCGTAATAACAAAAGCCCTTCGCCTCATGACAATCCCAAGGCTGATTTTTACGCATTAGAACAAAATAAAATCTCCATTACTCCACTACCTGACAGCTCTGTTAGTAATTCCATACAGCATTCCCTCAAGCAGCTAACACCTATCATCTATAACGAATTCCGTAACTGTACATCATAGTAAACCTATTGGCCAAAATTACCATTATCAGCTATACTAATTCTGCGCCAGTGTAGCTCAGAGGTAGAGCAGCGGTTTCGTAATCTCCAGCCTAAAGTACCGTTCCATCGTGTCCCATATCGTCTGGTGCAGTCCTGTAAACCCCAAAACATCGATTGGTGTGGTTGGCTGTAACCTGGTGTGGTGGAACGTAAACGTCAAAGTGAACGTCAAAGTCGAGAGGGGTGTAATGAAGCTCCTCCCTCTTACTTAGATGGAACCCACAATTTCACCAGGATCGCCAAGCAGGCAGGACTAGAAAGGGTGCCATTACACCGCATGCACAGTACTACGAGTTATTAAGTATCTTCGGTTGGACAATGCGTTATTCTGTTTCCTAATCGTCATACTAAGGGCTATCCACCATGCTTCTTTGTTGCTTTCTCCTTCCTCTTTCTTTTAGCAGCTAAGGACGTTACAATAGGCTCAACACTTTCTATTAAGCTACAAACAGTGAAGAGTGTTGATTCAGCCTCACTAAGAGACGAGATTCTCTCGGGATGAGCCACCTCATTCCTGCGAAGTTTCAAATGGTCGAGATAGGCAATCTCTTCAGGCCGTTTGGCTTCCTCATATTCTTCACTAAGCTTGTCAATAACTGCCCCCCATGTATTATAGTGCAACTCTTTGCCGGTCTTATAATAATACCACCGTCTCAAAATGCTTTCTGCAGCTCGTAATGTTATATGTTCTGCGGCTGTGGCACTACCGACCAGAATACAATTGGTTGCCTCTGTTAGGTCTACTATCTCAATTCTCTTAAGAAATGATATAGACTTCTCATTCAACAATTCCTTCACCCCTCCCAGTAGCTTCTTAGGGTCAATTTTTGATACTGGTGTTATCACATACAAATTCGCCAATCGTTCACGTATCACGCCATCCCAACGTGCCTTTAAATTTCGCAGATTCCTTCTAGTTCCTTCTGAAACAGTCCGTTCTTTACTATTCAATAACTTTTCCTGGTAAGCTCTGGCTTGGCTTCCGATATCTTCAAATGAAAGGGTTTGATGATAAAAGCGAAATGGGTCCAAGTAAGACGCAAGGCCGCGTGTTGTTTCGCTGGTCTCAATAGCCCACGCTAGGCGCACTAAGTCAAATCCAAGCATGTAAACCCCAAACGCGGTCACGTAGTATTTCTCATCATTCATTCTGATTGTTCCCTCCTCGCCCCAGAATTTTGACCTACACATAATATAACCCCCTTTAGAACTTGAGGGCAACTCATACCTGCGTGGCAAACTTCAGCCTCGCAACAAACCCATAAGGGTATAGGTAAGGCAAAGGGGCTTTCTCTGCTGGCTGAACCGACTACTGGGTGACGTTAGGCTAATAAGGCAGCTAACTCAACTCTCTGGCGTCAGAGTCAATAAGGTTCATCCACCGGCGGACATGACTGTGTTGTATTTATCAGTGTCCGACAACTCTTCTATAAGAAAATCAATCCACTCCCTGGTGTACATGAAGGTGCTCAGTGCTTCCTTGTAGTCACAGTATTTTCGTTTGCATCCACCTCGGCCTTCTCCATAGGTTCCGCGGACCGCGTAGTGCTTCCAAGCTCGGATGTGCTCTGACTGCCATCTGAATGTTCTACCAATGGCTTCGCCCACTTTCCCTGCTACATCTTTAGCCCTGAATCTATACGGGTCGTCATGTACGACTTCTCTGCCTGCGTGTATAATACTCGCCGGATACACGTCACCAACTAGCCTTAGAGTCAAGGCTCCTCCCCGCTCTTGGAATTGACCTTCTTCAATAAACTTGAGTCTTGGTATGAGTGCGTCGTCAATCACTATTGTTCGATCCCCACTTTCAATTCAGCCTTCCACTGTATCCAGTACCGCGGCATTCTCCGGCCCAATGCGGCCTATCCTCTCGAACAGCCGGACCCAAGCTTCCCGTTCCCTCGTGACTTTCTCATCAATTAGTGCACGAAGTTCTGCGTAACCTATCCGAGTAATTCGTGCCCCGTACCTGTAGTATATTTCTCCCATACGTATCTCTTGGTTATGACCACCGTTTTGGATGGCAATTATCGGTCTGTCTACACCAGGATGTGCGTACATGACTCCGAATCTCTTGCCATCCCACTCGTGGGTGACTCTTTCCCATTTTATGGACGGCGCGAAATGCTGATCCACGACTTGCGTAATCTCTGCATCGTCCAAGCTATCGAACTTATCGTTGCTCATCCCGATTGGCTCACGCGGGCTGTCCTTGACGCCATAGATCAAGTAACCACCTTCATTGTTTGCAAATGCGGCAAGAGCCTTCGCCATTTCGACCAGGCCTGCTCGTTGAAATTGCTGCTTGAACTCCAGAGTGCCCGATTCTCTTGCTTTCAAATATAGCTTGCCAGTCTGTAAGGTGAGTAGCCTATCGATATGCGCCGATGACAACATTTCACCTCCAATACCGCGCGCCTTGTTTACGAGGTAAGACCGATTCTTCACTGCCTAGTATGACACCATCTACGTATATTTATGGCATACTCATGCCAAACAGTCAACCCCAAGTTGAAGTAGAGCTCTACTTGCCTCTTGACTTTCCCCGCGTCCTGTTAGCAGGGTAGGACGTTGTTTTGGCAGCCGGTAAAACCACTGGCTGTTACCACCACGTTAGCAGCGGTCTCTTAGTCCTAAGCCATATATCCGCTTCTCGATTATGACGCTTACCTTGACGTTTTCCCTTGTTTGCCCTTTCCCTTTGGCGACGCGCCCCCTTCGTGTCCGTCCTCCGTCTCTACACCCACGGCCTCTACCTTAGCTGAAACTTTTGTCCTTGCCTGGTCCACGGTCACAGTCGTTATAGCTGGCAGGCTAGCCTCAACCTTCTTATCTTTATATGAGCCGTCGAGCTTGCATAGCTCCACTATCGCATCCACAGGGTCACGCAGCTTGATCCGCCAAGGATAGGACTCCTTCTTGATGGGATCCCACCTATATTCCACACTCTCAATAGCTACTGGGTTAGGAGCATCTCCGTCCAGAGGCCTTATGACTCCATGTTCATCTTGATAGTCGCACATACGGGCACGGGCG
>Ga0272441_10002281_pt1 | contig 39172 bp, 48 predicted proteins | sample SSMProp6N_FD_193582 | JGI IMG/M metagenome (GOLD analysis project Ga0272441, IMG submission 193582) | Marine sediment archaeal communities from Little Sippewissett salt marsh, Falmouth, MA, United States - SSM-Prop-6N | ecosystem: Environmental > Aquatic > Marine > Wetlands > Sediment ... | reverse complement strand
ATCGGTTTAACCGGCTCGTCTGGAGCGCAAGGTCCACAGGGCGAAACTTGACCTCAAGGACCAATAGGTATCACAGGATCGTCTGGAGCTGATGGAGCTGATGGAGCTGATGGAGCTGATGGAGCTGATGGAACATATTGGTATACCGATTATGGTGTTCCCGACGATACCTTTGGCAGAGTTGGAGATCTTTATTTTGATACAAGTAATGGTGATGTTTATGAACGTATTTTGGCCAGCTCATCTTCTGCAGGATTAGAGCCTGGAGCATGGATTGTCATAGCGAATATTAAGGGGCCTCAAGGAGATATCGGAGAAACAGGTTCGTCTGGAGCTCAAGGAGATGCTGGCCCTTCCGGTGCCGATGGTATCGATGGCCAAGACGGAAATAGATGGTATTCCGACTACGGACCTCCGAGTGATGATATGGGTCTTGTAGATGATTATTATATAGATTTGACTAACGGAGATATCTACGAAAGGATTCAAGCAAGCTCTTCTAGTTCGGGAGATAATCCTGGAGCGTGGATTGTCACCGGTAATATTAAAGGGGCAACAGGGGCGCAAGGGGTGCAGGGACCGCAAGGCGAACAGGGACCTCCAGGAGAACACACTGTAACCTATATTGATGCTGACGACTATATGGAAACTGGTGAGATTCCGATCGACAGAGATCAGGCAGATATCTTTGAAATTGAATTAGGATCTGAAGAGCTCGTAATTCAGAATCCTACAGGCTCTTTAATTGATGGGATGGTGTTGCTGTTCAGGGTCTCTCGACCAGGAGGAGCTTCCTCTAGTTCTAGTTCTGCAGGATCTACGCCAGGTTTAACCTTTGATGATAAGTACATAGGCTCTACAACCAGAGAACTTCCGACAAACGTATTGCCAACTTATGGTACTGCAGACGAATTGTTGTTTTGCTATCATGCCGACACAGAAACGTGGAGATTTATTGGATTAATAGAAGGTTTTTCACTGACTTAAAGGAGTAATTACCAATGGCTGAACTTAGATTAATTGTAAGCACAAATGGAACCTATGAAGATGGTGATGTGCGTGAAGCTTTTAACAACCGAAGAATAGGTCAGGTTCATATGGAACACATTTGTAATCTGAACAATTTTGGGTTTAATTCAGACGGACTGCGTCCAACAGGTACTTTGGGCGAGCTCATGTATGCTACTACCAAAAAGTTTAAATTCACTCGTGTTAGCAAGACCGAGATAATCAAGCTTGATCTCGAGACTTTAGACGAGTGGCTGATCGACAGTACGCCTCATGCAGAGACTAAAGAGTATATGCATGTTGATCAATACATCAGGGCCAGGATCCGTCATGGAAACCATATTATCTTTGGTACCCTTGGGGCTGAAGTATGGTATGGAGGAAAGACAACGGTGACTCAGGCAGAACTGGATACAGTATGGACTGCTATCCAAAACGAAACCGGCAAAGGCCGCGCTCATTCTGATTACAAGTTCTATCCGTTCTCACGAAATGAATCTAAAACCTGTCTTGCTCTACAGGTAGACGACTTTGATGATGCTACTGCCGCTGATCTCGTACAGCCTCTTTATGGAGATGCAGTTTTAAACAAAGATACAGGCGAAATGGAACAACCGATTCTAAAGAAGCGGAAGACAAATATTGAATATTGGAATTTGCCAGAGCTTTCTGCAGGATCTCTTGCTGATATCCGGGATCCTTCTAAGATCGTTTTTGACTATCGAGACGACTCTTCTTTTACCAAGGCAGAGATTATCAGTACTAAGACAAAAGAAGAGATTCAAGCAATAGAAAAGTAATTTCCAAGACAGGATAGATCAATGTATGAAATCTCTACTTCTATAGGTACAAGATCTGAAGAGCTAGTTGACATTATTGATGTTAGCGGCCTTGCTAGTTCTAGTTCTGCTGGTGAAGGAGATAATGAGCCGGCTTCTTATCAAGTCTATCTTGATACTGAACCATCTAATACGGATTTGGGAGATGTCCTGACTGATGCCATTGGAAACACTTTCTTAATCCGAGAATTAGATGGAGATCGTCTTGAGGTAATAGACTTCGGCCAAACAGGTGAAGCTCCTGTAGGATACTATAATCTTAGCTCTTCTTCAAGCTCTGGATCTGGACACGGTTCTCCATGTTCTACTGCGCGTGCCTATTCTACTATTACTGCTTGGGAAGCCGATCTCACTAATGCGTTAATTTATGCTTCAGATTATACAGCTAAAGGTTTAATGTATAATGATTCTGTTTTTGATGAAACGGTTACTCTACAGGGCAGTACTTCAGAAACAACGATATTAACAGTACCTGAGTCAGAACGTCACGATGGGACAGAAGGCACTGGAGCTAGAATTGTTCGAACTGGAACTAACGTCGTATTTGATCTTTATATTGTTGATCTTGTTACAGAATGGTTTGAAGTAGATTGTAACGGCAATCAATGTCCGTTCATATTTAGACATTCAGGAGTAGCAGGCCAAGTTACAAAAATCAACAATATGATTATGCACGGCATTTCTGGCGCCGCTACATCGTTGGATGTGATAAGCAATAATGGCGACAGAGACATGACTGTCCTGAATAATATCATGTACGATTGCGTACAAACGGGTGCGGCCAACCTTCCTGCCTATATGATTAAGGCCAGCCAGACAGGACCGTCTTTAGTTGCAAATAATACGATCTACAAACTTGAAAATGATAATGGTACTGGCCTTTGTTATGGTATTTATGCTGCAAATGATGCTGATCTTGAGCTTAAAAATAATATCGTAATGGATACTGGAGGAACGACAACTGGTACTAAAAAGGACTTCTACTTTCCCGGATCTACTCAGGATTCAGATTATAATATGTCTAGTGATGACTCGGCAGATGATGACGGTAGCTCTAATAGCCTTATAAACAAGGTGGCAGATGATCAATTCGTTTCCATCGTAGGTGGTGCAGAAGACTTGCACCTTAAAGAAGGAGCCGACGCTATTGGGGCCGGAGTAGATCTTGGAGCAACAAATGGCACCAATATTGATATTGACGGTCTTGATCGTGATCTTTCCAGTTCAATTGTTTGGGATATGGGTGCCGCTCAGTACTTGTTCACTGTTTCAATTGGTACGGACAACAGAGATTATTCTACTATTACGGCCTTTGAATCTAATTTGAGTTATTATGCGGATAAGGTAGTTGTAGGCGAATGTTATAACGATTCTGAGTTTGATGAACAAGTAACATTTAACGATAATACGCCTTCAACCGTAACTCTGACTGTAGCAAGCGGAGAAAGACATGATGGGACAGCTGGTACAGGAGTTATTAATAATATCAGTTCAAACGGCAGTGACATTATTGTCTTATCAAATAGTACAGCCTGTGATGTAACTATTAATGGGCTAGAGATAACTACGTCAACTGCAAAAGTTCATCCCGGCAATAGAACTGTAGCAGTCAACTGTGATATCGGGGGTGGAGGAGAATACAGACGAGTTAATGATTGCCTTATCCATGGAATGCATAATTCTCATAATGGTGGAACTGGCACCCCAACGGGTATTAGAGGTGCTGCGAATAACCGTGAATACATCTTCTTAAATAATATTATTTATGATCTGTCCACAAATGGTACTGCCGTATCAGGAGTAGCTGGTATTACTTTTGGTTCAACTGGTTCTACGGCATATTGCCAGAACAACACTGTCTATAAAGGAAGTGTGAATTACGCTAGTGCTACTGGTAATTGCTATGGTATGACTTGCAATGACAACGCAAATGCTAATATGCAAAATAATATTGTTATGGATTTCGATACAAATGCGGGGTCGGGGGCAGCTGCAGATTTTGAAACTTCTTCGTATTCAAGCGCGACAGTAGACCACAATTTATCATCCGATGCTACGGCTTCGGGAACGGGGTCATTGACAAGCAAAACTGCTGAAAACCAGTTCGTTTCAATAGTCGAAGGCGCCGAAGATCTACACTTAAAGTTAGGATCCGATGCTGCCGGTGCTGGTGCAGATCTCGGAGATACTAATGATGTAAATATCGATATTGACAGTATAGATCGTGAGTATTTTAATCCAGAACGATGGTCAATAGGAGCCCATGAGGGGCCTCAAGAAATAATAAAGACTATTGGAACGGATGGTCGCGACTATAGCACTGTCGTTGCATTTGAGGCTGATTTGGGAGACGACACTTTATATCACACAGGAGATCATGTTATTGGCGAACTGTATAACGACTCCACTTTTACTGCAGGAGCTACATTCAGCGCAACAACAGTTGCTTTAAGCAAGGTGACACTCAGGGCTGCCGATTCCGATCGGCATGACGGTACAGCTGGAACTGGTGCTCGAATAGAAGAAGATACTGATAGAATATTATATTTGACTACTATGGGGACAGACGCAGATTTTGAAGTTTCTGATATCGAGGTGTATGGAACGGGGTCTGGATCGAGTCGTCATATTCAATTTAATATGGGACATTTGGTTGGAGAGGTTCGTAGATGTATAATTCATGGAGGAACGCATAGCGCTGCAGGAACCAGAGCTTTAATAGTTGTAAGTGGCAGATACAAAACAATAACCGATAATATCCTATATGACTTCCAAATGACAACAGGAGATGATGCCCACGGTATTCATTGTGATAATTTGCTTGTAAATCTATATAATAATACCGTAGATAATATTACTGCGCTCGATGGAAATGCGGGGTACGGGATAACTACGACCAACGATCATGCAACAACAATTGTAAAGAATAATGCTGTTACCAGATGCGACCAAGATATCGAAGAGACAGCTCCTGTTAGTGCCGATTATAACTATAATGCCACATCAGACAGTTCTGCGTCTGGAGGTAATTCTCTTACCGGAATTACGGCTGAGGATCAATATGTTTCTATAGTAGGAGGTTCGGAAGATTATAAGTTAGTGTCTGATGCAGATCTTATTGGAGCCGCATTAGATCTTACAACTACGTCGGATGCAAATTATGATATTATTAAACAAGACAGAGACGCTTTTGACGCCACAGCCTGGGATATCGGAGCTCATCAGTATGCTTTGATAGCTTCCATTGGTACAGATAGTCGTGATTATTCTACTATTGCTGCTTGGGAATCTGGTTTAAGTAGCGATAGTATTTATGGCCCTGTACGGGGGATAGCTTTAGGTGAATGTTATAACGATTCTGAGTTTGATGAGATAGTGGCAATAAACGACAGTAACCCGGATTCAATAGTTTTAACGGCCGCAGATGGAGAGCAGCACGATGGAACTGCAGGAACCGGAGCCCGGATTGTACGAACGGGTGGCGGAAATATTCTTGAATTAGGGGTAGATATTGAAGTTACTGATCTTGAATTCGATTGTAATAGTCAATTAGTCCCCTTCACTATCCGACATACAAGTGGCGGTTATATGTATAGTAAATTAAAACGTTTGATCATGCACGGAGCCAGTGGCGCGGCAACAGCTATGGAACCTGTTTCAAATGGCGGAGGCCGTCAGATGGATATGGTTAATTGTATGATATATGACTATACTCAGACGGCAGTTGGCACATATAATCTTAAGATGATGAACTTTAGTCAAACATATGTTTCTTTAATTGCTAATAATGTTATTTATAAGGCCAGGAATAATAGTGTCGACGGAGTTTCCTATGGTGCATCTATAGGCAATCAATCCAATATGACAGTAAAAAACAATATTGTTGTAGATATTGGCGGCACTACATCGGGAGCAAAGAAAGGTTTTGTTTTTGCAGGATCAAATCCAGATACAGACTATAATCTGTCAAGCGACGATACTGCGGATGACGATGGTAGTACTCACAGTATTATTGATGCGGTTACAGAAGATCAGTTTGTGAGTATAGTTGACGGTGCTGAAGATTTACACCTCAAAGAAGGGGCTGATGCTATTGGAGCTGGGATAGATCTCGGTACAACAAATGATGTTAATATTGATATCGATAGCTTTAACCGCGATATCGCCGACTCTATTATCTGGGACATGGGAGCGTCCCAATACTTATGTACCTTATCAATAGGGACGGATGGTCGTGAGTACTCTACCATTACAGCTTTTGAGTCCGATTTATCTAGTTATGCAGACAAGGTAGTTGTCGGTGAATGTTATAACGATTCCGACTTTGATGAAAATGTCACGATTAATGATTCTACTCCCGCTAAAATAATCTTGACCGTAGCCGAAGAGGATCGACATGACGGCACTGCCGGAACCGGAGCGAGAATTGTTAGCTCGTCTTCAGGAAATAACGTTATAGTTTTAGGTACAGACAATACTGCCGATACAGTTCTTAGCTGGCTTGAGCTAACAACTTCGTTAGCTAAAGTAAATCCCAATTATCTTATTGCAGGGGTTGGCACTGACGTTGGAGGGGGCGGCGAACATAGAGAAGTAAGACGCTGTATTATTCATGGTTTTCATAATTCATCTAATGGAGGTACTGGAACTCCTACTGGTATCGGTGGAGGAGAGAATAATCGTGAGTATATTTTTCAAAACAATATTATCTACGACTTGGAATCTTCTGCAAATGCTAATGCCGGAGTACGAGGAATTGCTTTTGGCGCAACATTTACTGCTGCTTACTGTCAAAATAATACCATTTATAAAGGACGTATATCGGGAGCTGGCAATAGTAAGAGTTGCTATGGGATGACATGTAATGACAATGCGAATGCGCATATGCAGAATAATATCGTTTGCGGTTTTACAACGAATGGAACTGGGAGCGCAGCTGATTTTGAAACGACCTCTTATTCAAGCGCAACAGTAGATCATAATCTTTCATCTGATGCAACTGCTTCGGGCACTGGATCTTTAACAAATGAAGCGGCTGAAGATCAATTTATTTCCATCGTTGAAGGTGCTGAAGATTTACATTTGAAAGTTGGATCCGTAGCCTTTAATGCAGGAATTGACTTGAGCGACGATGGCGTTACAATAGACATTATCGGTACTGCTAGGCCTCAATTCGGTTCATTTGATATCGGAGCTTTTGAATCTTTGATCGATTTGACTCCTATAGCAGAATATTTTGATGCATTTTTCAGGTTACTATAATGGAAGCTCTTGTTATTTCAGGAGATATGGACATTGCAATCCAAATCTCTGATGCTGTTATCGACACACCAGATATGGAATTTGTTTATGCTACTCAAAGCTTTGATGAAGCATCCATAGTATTTGATGACGAGACAGTTCTGCGCGCTATCTTTATTCATGTAGATATAGAAGACGATACGGGTTCTGAAGCTTACGCTGGAATCTGTGATGAATATCCAGAATTGTTAGAGAAAGTTGTGTTTGTATGTAAAGAAGGATCGGGTTTAGTTGAATGTAACTTAGGCCCAACATCTATCTTTCTACCAGTTACTGTGAAGAAGGTAGAAGAAGCTTTGGAGGATATCTAATGAGTCTGTTTTGGGAAGCGGTATTGAAGTGGGTTGGCGGGATCGCAAGTGGTCTTACAATATTAGTCTTTCTTTACAAACTGTTAAAGATTCGTATCACTTACGATTTAAGAGAAGAATTCGACAGGATTCTGAAGAAGTCTAAAGAAGATGATAAATTACTGGAAAGATCTATAGAGGATCTGAACGCCTCTATAGAAGCGAAGGTAGACATGATTGTTGATCTACAATTAGAGTTCAGAGAACTTAAAGGAGCTACTGAAGCCTCTCTAAAGGCTCAGACAGAAGCTCAACGGCAACTAAACGAACGTATTTGTATACGTGATAATGGGAGACGGTAGTATGCGTTTAGCAAACAGAACGTCTGTGTTTATTCTTGAAAATCAACTAGAAACCCGTGAACAGCTTCATTCAATCCTGCATGGATATAGTTATGAAGTCCGATCTTTTTCTCACTTTGGAGATATGGCAGACGAGGTAGTCGTCGGCGTTATTCCAGATGTTTTCATTATCTCATATGATCTTGAAGATGGAATGACTGGCGTCGAAGCAATCGAATCTCTAAAGCTGAAAGACTCTTTCTCTTTAATTATTGGTATTGCTAATGATTGTAATAGGGAAACGATGAAGGACCTCATCAAGGTAGGATGTCATAACTTTGCTCTGAAGACAGAATATGTCCGAATAGCAGAAATGATAACAAGGATGATGATAGCAAGAAAACGCCCCAGCAAAGCCAGGGCGCTAACTGCGAGAATCTAATGGGTTGTTGTGGTGGTAAAAGATTTACTCCCCCGCCTCCTCGACGAGTGTCGGTTTCGGTGGGTCAACGTCAACAGGCTCATCTTCGGGGACGTCCTCGGGCGCTGACTTATCGGGAGTGGGTGCGTTCTCGGCGTTCTTCTGGATCTTAGCCAACAGTTTAGCTTCCGGTTCCCAGCCCAGATTCTTTTCTATAAAATTACGAAACTTATCATACCCATCATAATCTTCTATGAATTCTTTGGCTAATTCAATAACCTTTGGATGACGATCCTGATCATATAGGATATGATGAACTCCAATTATCATGGTAGGTTTCTTGCCGATCTGATCCAACAGAGGATGTATTTTAACTATATTGCCCATTCCAAACTGTTTGTTGGTTACAAGCATGGGAAGGATATATCGTTCTTTACGCCTCACTTTAGGCTGGCCGGCATTTGGCATACGAGGATCTAATGAGCTCATTGCAATATCATATACAGTTAAGTTCACTTGATGTATTGCGTGATCACCTATCAGATTAATTTCACTTAGAACATCTTGAAGAACTTTCTTACCAAGCTCTTGAGGTTCCAGGTCTTTGTTTTCTTCAATGATTTGTCCTGCAATTCCTTTACAGGATTCGGCGATCTCCTCTGCAAGAGGGGATTTCAGTACAGGAACCTGTACTTCTTGTTGTTCTACTCCCTGATCTGTCATTTAAACTCCTTTAATAGTGATTGGTTTTGCTCTTCGGTAATACTTTTTTATATCAAGACCTTCTCCTGCTGGTGCCAGAAGAACTTCTTTGATATATTGCTGTTCTCTGTCTGGGTTGTGTTTGTTTCTATCTTCGGGTTTTGGCTTTGGAGTGTTTGGAGGCAATGGTTTGCCATAAGATTTTCCTAGTTTTTCATCGACAGATTGAACGACATATTCACCTGCAAATTTACCCGTAATAATGATTGGATCGCCTTTCTTATGAAAGGCTAAACCCCCGACAACCTCGGCGAAGATCTCGCGAGGTTTTTTCCAGTGCCTATACACCGTTATTTTCTTTAGATCCGACATCTTTACTCCTTATAAAAGGGTTGTATTTCTTTACATTATCAAGCATTCTATCATAACTATCACACATAGATTTTTGTGAAGGAGAATTGCGCAGCATACTGTTGACTCTTCGTGGGTCTTTATGTTTTAATTCAAATGGTTGCATATAGCCGTCTCGAACACACTCTCCACAGTATTCGAGAAGACTTTCCATAAAACCTGGTTTCTGAACATCTACCATTATATTGCAAAGCTCCTATTTTCAAGGATATTTTTGGATTTCCTTGATAACTTGCTTAACTCCGTCCGAGAAGTCCTCGAAAGCTCCTATAACTCCACCTTTGCAGCCCATGAGATACGCAAGCTTGCCGGTTCCTACGCTTGCTTCATAACATATCGGCTGTTCTTCTGTATCTATTCCTAGAAGAGCGCTCGAACCTTCAGAACCTATATAGCACCGGTCTCCAAGACCGGTTCTTTCAAGGTCTGTCTTCAGAGTGATTATCTTGTTTTGATTAAGATTCGCATTTTGTTCTTTATAAAAGAATGAAAAGAATATGTTATTCCACTGAGGAAATATCTTGAAATGTTGAAGAGCATTCCATATTTCTTCCCCTGTAGTCATAAGACAAGTTGTCTTTCTGGTAGGAGTAATAGAAGGACAGCGGAATCCCGTCGTCATTTCTTTGATATCTTTAAAGGTTTCCAATGCCTGGTCCATGAGATCCATTATCTCGATTTCCCACACATCTACCTGATATTGTGTTAGTGTAAGTTCTGGATCCTTTGCGTGGTATTTTTTAAAGCCATAGCACCAGAATTCAGTAGTAGCGCCTTTTCCCTCTGGGATACAATATTCAACCATATTGCATGAGCCTCCAATATGGAGGCCATAAGGTGCTTTTGTAAATTCTCGAAGGAAGCGCAGTCTTTGTCTGTAGTTTTCACGATATAGATCAGACGCTATTGCGATGGGATACCTGATATACGACGTGCCAATTGCCAGAGGACTGCCCTTTGAGTTGAGATATCCATTAGCTACTGCTTCCTGGTGATCTTCGGTAAAATCTGCTCCAGTTATAATATAGATCGTACGCGCCGGATCTGTCATATCGTCCAGTTTAGCTGTAAATATCAGATCACAGCCGGCAGCTAATGCTGCCTTGGATTTCTCTTCAGAGTCTGAATAGCAGATTACTTTCATGAAAGATGTTTCTCCAGGGTTCTCGTTATATTACCTATTGTGTTATTTTTCATACAGTCTAAAGGATTAGTAGACAATCTGGTTCTCCAGTCGTCTCGCTTCCATCTCGCCGCCCATCCAGCTCTAACAAAATCATACCATTCTGTTTCATCTCTTAGAATTATACATGGTGTCCTGGCATAAAACGCCTCTCTCTGAATGCCTCCAGAGTCTGTTATGACAAAATCAGCACATGTTGTCAGAGATACAGAATCAAAATAGCTGATTGGCTGTATTACTCTGACATGTGATCCTAGTCGTAACTTCAGGTCCTGTAAACACTTATGTGTCCTAGGATGCATTGGAAAGATAATGTCGCATTGTTTTCCTTCTGGCCCATCGTTTAAATACTTAACAATCTGTGCCATTCTTTCTGGATTATCTGTATTTTCAGCTCTATGAATGGTAACGTAAATAAATTCATCCAGGCCAATACCATATTTATCTAGAATCTTGCCATGATCAAGCTTTGACTCATATTTACGAAAGACCGTATACATTACGTCGCCTACATGGTAGATATTTTGTTTGATATTTTCCTTCTTAAGATTTTCAATAGAAGCTTTAGTCGGACAAAAATGAATATTCGCAGCATGATCTACAAGTCTTCGATTTACTTCTTCCGTAGTGTTTGTCCCGCATCTGAGACCCCCTTCTATATGGGCAATTGGGATTTTTAATTTTACTGCAGACAAGGCTCCGGCAAGAGTGCTGTTTGTGTCGCCATACAGGAGCACTAGAGCAGGTTTTTCGTGAAGAAGGATTTCCTCCAGACTTATCATCATTTCGCCAACCTGAGCGCTGTGTGTGGCTTTGTGAACGCCAAGGTTATATCGAGGGGCTGGAATATCCAGGTCTTTAAAGAATATAGTTGACATATTGTCATCATAGTGCTGTCCTGTGTGGACAATCATCTCAGATATAACAGAGGATTCGGCTAATTTAGCACTCACAACAGATGCCTTAATGAACTGAGGCCTGGCACCTATGATTGTGATTACTTTATGCTTCATGTTATTCCTTAAAAAAGAGGTCGGGATGTATTGACCTATCGTCAATTAGAAGATCAAATGCCGGTTTATCTAATCTTAGCTCGTGGTATTTACAGCCCCATTTTTCGAGCTGTTCTTCAGTGATCTTCCTCCAATCAATACCAGTAATCATTCCCCTTGCGGTATAATATACTATAACATTTCCTTCATCATATAGTTCATTTATCTTTGCTATCCGTTTCGGAATGGGTTCGGCATCTTTATATGTTCCGTTCTCAGGAGTCGTACAAATAGTATCGTCAATATCGACATAGATAATCATTTTTTCTTTCTCAATTAGTTGGTTCCGAGTAATTTCTTTCTGATTGGTTCTTCACATGCTTGAATAGACTTGACTGGATTCCCCAGAGCTTGTTCAACACTTTTTATCGCTTTTATTACCTTTATCAGCCCCTCCGGTTCCAGAGATGCCGCCTGATCTGATCCTTTCCATGTTCTATCCAGCGTAAAATGTCTTTCTATCCATGTGGCGCCCAATGCTACGGCCGCAGCCTCAATGGCTCCATTGCCACTCTTGTGATGGCCCGAGAATCCGACCTCAACTCCATATCTTTTCTTGAATTCTGGTATAACCTTAAGGTTCAAGTTGCTGTCGCTACATGGATATGCGCTTGTTGCTTGCATTACAATTAATTGAGGCACTTTATTTTTAAAGATATCTACTGCTCTATCAATTTCTTCTAATTTGTGCATTCCAGTACTCATAATTACTGGTTTATTAAAACCTGCGACCAGTTCCAATAGTTCTAGCTTACTTATTTCTGCGGAACCTATCTTAAAAATCTCTTGGCCCAGGTTGTTCATGTTATTGGCACTGACTACATCAAATACAGAAGAGAACAGGCAACATTGAAGATGGCCTGCAATATTAAAGAGCTTTTGCCATTCATCTATATTGAGCTCAAGAACTTCTTTATGTTCTCCATAGGTTTTACCAAAGGACTGAGGACCCTCATAAGGTCTATTGTATTGTTCTTTAGTAAGACAGACACGCGGCTCACGCTTTTGACCTTTAATGTAGTGAACTCCCAGACTATTGGCTACCTTTATCATTTTAGCCATTAATTCCCATTGGCCCATATGGTTGATACCTATTTCTGCGATAAACTTTACACTCATTTTATACACTCCATATAAATGGATCTTTCAGGAGCAGTTTTATCTACTCCATTAAAACGAAAAGCTTTACAGGCTGATTGTTGAGGTTTCGATCGTTGAATATTTCTGAACCCGGCAGCAGTTAATTCTTTTCTTAATCTAGCTTCATTCCACCAGCTTATATGATCGTTTGGACGGTATTTTTTTCTTAATGGAAGTTTATCTATTAAGGTTGCCGCTTGCCGTTGATTAAATTCTTCTAATATTCTCTCTGCCTGTTCATAATCAATACATAACGTAAATTGGTTCAGAAACTGTACAATAATCGGCTTACCTTGAACAGGAGATCCTTTCATTGCATTGAAAAACTTTTTATTGCCTTCTTTATATCTCTTATAAAGCAGGTCGAAATCTGGACAACATATTCTTAAATAAGACTTAAGTTTCATTACTCTATGTGATTCTGAAAGCATAACTCGAGCTGATTTGAGATCAATATGCTCTATTGTATGAGAAGAATAGACTCCATGTATAGATCCTGTGGCTAATTTAAAGGGTTTATTAGACATAAGATCATGAGTAACATCTATCATTTCAAATTTTCTTTTATGTTTATAGGAATCAAATGGATAATCCATATTAAGCCAATAGCTACGCTTAAAATTACCTCCGCCAATGTTTAGATATGCCATTAGTGCTCCATTCTTTTAAAACGATTAATGATATAACGAGGTCGCGTTATTGCGCTACCAATACAAACCGCATGAGCTCCCAGGTCAAAAGCCTTATCGACCTGGAGCGGAGTCCAATAACGTCCTTCCGCAATAATTGGTACTTTAAACTTTGCTTTTACAAGTTGTTCTAAGAGTTTAAAATCCGGCTCTTCATAAGGAGATTTAATTAGATAGTCTTCCGTATATCCTGATAGGGCTGTTGTAAAACCCTTAACTACACAGGCGTCTTCTTCCATAACTTTTCGTGCTTGTTCAATAGTTGCTACGTCTGCTATAAGGTCCGTTCCTCGTGTCCAGTCTATATGCTGACGGCCCGTTCCATCTACTGCTACAAAGTTGGCTCCTGCTTTGAATAATGATGAAATCTTTTCTTTAGGAGTTATTCTTACCAAGGTATTTGGATATGACTCTTTATAAAGACCTATGATGCTAAGATTTGAGAAGTTTTTCTTTACCATGCTAATGTCACTGGTACCTAAAAGTCTGATACCTCTGACGCCAGAGTTTTGGACGTCTTCTGCCAGTTCCCATGAGCATGGTTGGCAAGAAATAATAAGACCTTTAGGAATTAATGTCTGCATTAATTTTTCCTTGCTAAAATCCAATTAATATGGTCTAAATCTTCTGGCTCATCTATCTCGAAGCTTTCGTATTTAGACATTTTATAAAGTCCTTTTCTACGACTCACAAGACACTTGTCTGCGAGCAGATTCTTTCTACTATTGATATAAATCGCACCATTTTCTCTTAATTTCTCCGCCATATCCTGACGTCGTACCCGATAGAGGGGATTATACATTGGCATCCCCTGACCTTCATCTGAGGCACACCAATCATAGCCCCCGCAGTGCCATCCTCCATGAGAATTACAGACAGATACGACAGAGTCAAATCTTTTTAGCATTTCAAATGCTTCTAAGATATGATTAGGCATCGTTAAAGGAGATGTACATTGTAGTACTATCAGATTTTCACATTCTACCTGTTCAAGGAAATGAAGAACCGCATCTATGGTGCGGGCCTCGTCAGAGGCCAGCTCTTCAGGTCTACGATGAATCTGAGCTGCATGATAGACTGCACTGTCTAGAATTTCCGAGTCTTCACTGGAGACATAAACGTCTCCTCCGATATGGTGCATTGCATCTTGTGCGACCTTGATAGAATTAGACAAGAGTGTTTCTCCGTTGCCTAAGAGTTGAAGATTCTTTCTGTGGATACCTTTGCTGCCACCTCTAGCGGGAATAAGGAGTGCTGTTTTCATATTATTGGTTCCACATTCATAATTGATGTTAATAAAGATCTAGGATTGTTTGTTGTCATTTTAATTTTTCTTCCTTGTTTCTTAGAAATCGCCATTGTTTGGCTAATAATATTTAATGTATGATGACCGACCTTATGAGGAGCGTTCGGTTGTTTAATTGTGTGTCTTCTTTTATTACCTAGCCAAAAGTACTTTGAGTCATAAAGATCTATACCAACAAACTTTATGTTTTTATAATCCAGCCAGAATGCCATGTGAAGTACATTAGTTAAGGTTACTTTACCATGTTGAATTCCGGCTGTAAAAGGATCCTTATTGAAATCGGATGCATTACCACCTCGTAGATCTTTGAGAATAACACCACGGTTATAAGGGAAGATTCGATCTACTATTGCCGGGTATGGAAGACTATGTGGACTATGCTCTCTTACATCGTGTACTATCAGGCAAGAATTAATATAAGGCTTTTTCGACATAATCGTTGACAAGTCTTTAAGTGTTTCACCGGGACCTATTCGTCTTTTTATACTGGCTTGTTCTCGAATAATATAGAAAGTAGTTGGAATTTTTGATTTACAGAACCAGTTAAATCCTACGCTGTCATATTCTTTGAGTTTCTTTTTCTCTGCTGAGGTTAAAGCATTAATGCTTGTACCACAACCATATATTACAAGCGTATCTGATCGTTTACATTTTATAAACTCTTTCTTTTTTAGCCGTCTCATTTATTGAACCTTTTCATCACTCTTTTTGGTTTTAGTCTTGAAAATTTTCTAAAGAAGCTTGCATATTGTTTTGCGACATGTGCTATATGAACCGCTTTGCGATTAATACGAGGAGGTTCTTTAACGCAGGTTATCATCGCTTCTGCAATAATATTTCTGTCAATAACAGGTGGATTATATAAATCTACTGGTTGCAATCTATATTCTTGATCTACCTCACATATAATTCCTCCTGCTTTCTGAATAAGTTCAGGAGTTCCACCGGTATTATTGCTAATAACCGGACAACCAGCACCCAGCGCCTCTATAACTGAATTGGGACAACTATCAAACCAGCAGAGATGAATGGATGCGTCACACATTTTAAATAGTCCACCTAAAGTTTTTTGACTCACTTGGCCTAAAAACTTTATATTGGGATGATCTTTATATTTTTGCCAATCTATACGGGAATTTTTTATATTACCCGCAACATGCAAACATGCATCTTTATCGTCCAGCAAGATAAAAGATTCTATAATATCGGTTAAGCGTTTATGCGGTCTCCATTTAGCTGCCGCTAAATAATTCCTCTCAAATTGTTTTTCAGGAATAGGAATCTTGTTGTACCATTTATAGTCTACTCCATTATGAATAACAATTTCTTTATCATGTTTACCTAGATATTTATGCCCCATTTGTTGAGAGAATTTACTCTGATATATAATACCATCTGCCATTTTTGCGCTATGTTTCATGCTGAGGTTACGTGTTTTCCAATTTTCTTTATTGTTGTGGTAAACGCCGTCTATTCTTATAATTTTCTTAGATTTACTTTTATGAGAAATACGGGAAATATGTAATGAAACTTCATGACTTTTACGTCTGTTGGTAACAACTTCGATACCATAAGCTCCAATAACTTTTTTTAAACGGTAAAGAAACGCCGCTTTACCTCCAGCGTTATCTACTGTAAGAGGGAAAAATACATTCATCCAAGTCTATGCTCCTTTGGAATAAAGCGTGTGTTTCTTTTGTTTACCCCTTCTCTTTGACGCATTTCTACGTTTTTATTGTGAATACGAAGAACCTCTGCGTTATAATCAGGAAACTTTTTTCTATATCTAATCATAGAATTTTCATGTCTACGATAAAATGCGACACAGGGCTTTATCTTAATAGGCTCAATTTTTAAAGTAAATAAAAGACGTTTCCACATTTCTTTATCTGATTTAGACCTGAGCTCTTCGTCGTATAAACCATATTCTTCATAGACCGTACGGCGCATCATTACTGATTGGGCGTGGATCCTAGTTCCCTGATGGATGTGGAGTCTCGGCATTTCTTTGCAACACCAAGCATAATCCTTATTGCCCTTAAATGTGTATGCATTAGCGTGTACCCATTGGAGTCCAGGGTTCCTCTTAAAAGTTTTTAATCTATATTTTAAGGAATGAGGGGTTAGCATATCATCTGCGTCTATAGTCGTTATAAATTCTCCTTTAGACTGAATAATCGCTTCATTTTTTGCATGAGAATAACCGCCATTTTTTTCTAGATTAATACCTTTAACTCGTTTGTCTTTCTTCATCCAAGACTGGATTACTTCCCAGGAGTTGTCTGTTGAAGCGTCATTAACAATAAAAATCTCTATATTCGGGACATCTTCTGTTTGCGCAAGACAAGATTTTATTGTTTCTCCAACAAAATTGGCATAGTTGTAACAAGGGGTTACGATTGACACTGTAGGTCGCGTCATTTATCTTCCTTTCTAACATTTACCTTCGATAACATTTCTAAAGAGTTGGAAGTATTGCTTTGATCGTTCTCCCCAATGCCAACTCTTAATTGTTTCCTGCATATTATTATGCAGCTTTACTCGTTTTTTCAAGGCTTTCTTGACAAACCGTATCATATCATCCAAGGTTCGTTTACATATATATCCGTTTTCTCCAGGATTGATGAGTTCCGGCATGTTTCCTACTGCAGTACTAACAACGGTGCAGCCACAAGAGGCTGCCTCAAGAGCAGGATTAGGAGTTCCTTCGTTTAAAGACGAGCAGATATAAACGCAGCCCGTATTGTACCATTCCGCCATCTGTTCTGGAGTGAGGCGTCCTTTACCTACCGAGTTTGTAAGTCGGAAATCACATTCCACTCCGAGCTTTTCTATCTGTTTTTTGAGTGGGACCAGAAATTCATCATATCCTTTGACCTTACGATGAAATTTGGATCCGCACCAGAGTACTTTGAGCGGACGTTTTTCTATAGGAACTTTACACTGAAAGATGTCGCGATCAACACCGTTAGATATATGAAATGTATTTGGAAGTGGGCCGGCTTTCTGCCACATTTCCAGGTTGTTAACAACAACAGCATCACATTGACGTACCGTACTAGCCAGCCATTTATTGTGATGCCCCCAGCCTATATTAAAAGAGGACATAAGCTTTGTTTTAGATTTTCGTTTATTGAGATGATTACGGATAGGCTTAATGTAACTATATGCTAATTGCATAATTAGATGATAATCGCGTTTCTTTAGAGCCCGACCATAGTCGGCCCCTATATCTATATAAAAATCAGATGGAGCATATTTTCTAAGAGCACAAGCCCGATGATAATAAGCCCAGCCTTTGACATCATAAAGAATTCTTACTTTATAACGCGGTTTTTTCATAATAAACCAAGCTCCTTAAAGTATGGGGTCCACTGTTCACATGCCGCGTCTATGTTGCCCCATTGTTCCGTTACTTTATTATGAGCAGCCTGAATCATATTCTTTCTCTCTTCATGTTCATAAGCCGCTCGTGACGAATAGTAAACAAAATCACGTTCATTTTCACAAAGCCAACCTGTTACGCCGTGTTGTACAAGGTCTGGCCAGCCACCATAATTCCCTACTATTAAAAGAGTTCCAGAGGACATCGCCTCGAAGGCGATTCTTGGGAGATTTTCATTGTGTTTTGGATCACAGCACTGGATAATCACTTCTGTTGTTTTATAGAAATCAGTCTGAGAAAGTCCACCGGCAGGGTATGTCTTAATCCAGGCTGGAGGTCTGCGGCGAAGCTTCTTTTCTATAGCTTTATTATAGCCTAGAATAATTCCGCTTTTTAATGTTGGTGCCACCATTGTGTCGTAGATCCAGAGAGTATTAGGATGAAATTTAGAAAGATCTTCTCTATGGATGCGACCAAATCTAAATTTATCCGTAGGCCTATTCTCATAGAATGGAAAGGAATCTATATTAAAATAGGGCTTAATAAGAAATCCTTTAGTTTTAGGATTGAGCTTCTGAACTTCAGGGAAGTTCTTTTCCATAACTCTAGCGGTTTGATAGATCTCGTAGTCAATATGGGGCATCATTCTCTTCTCGTTAGAAAAGATAAATGTCATACAATTGACAAAAGTGGTGGTTGCGGCATACTCTCTGATTTTTGGAAGGTGTTTTAGAAATCTGCCATTGCAATATGAAATTACATGGCCTCCATTAATTGACTTCCAGTCACTTGGTTCATGAACAATGCAGCCACGTTTTTCCATATCCATAGCTCTAGAATTTGCATCATGAGCTTGAGTATGAATGAGATGAACTGTGATACCAAGTTTTTGCCATGCGTAAATTTGTTGATCTAGTTCTGTATCTGCTCCACCAACCTTTGAGGGATAGCCTACTACATATAGATCTTTTGACATAATTAATTCCTAGTATGTGTTTTTAATATTCTAGCAAAGATAGTCTTTATCATATACTTTAAATTAGGATCTTCAACGTGTTTAAGATAGTTCCCCATGCTTGTTTTCAGATTAAGATAAGCCTTATGTTTGAGCTTAACCCTGTTCTTTATCTTTTGTGCCTTTGTCCTCTTAGAAGGCTTAGGTGGATCGTAAGTTAAAAAATGCAGGTTTGCAGCCTTAACGTCGATCTTGGTATTAGTATGAAAGGCAAAAGTTATTTTTGGATATTTCTTAACTATATATTCAAGGAATCTTTTCATCTTCTTTTGTTTAGGAGGCCCCTTGACAAGCATCTTGTGACCATCAAAGTATCCTCCTTCGTTGAAATCTATCCCATAGATCTCGATCTTCTTCGGGTTCATCATTGTAATGATGTAAGCTAAAGCCACCATTCCTGTTGTGGGCAGGCCGGCATCATAATCACTCAGCTCTTGTGTCATTTCTTCCGGTAGTTTGTTTGTGACAACGATCTTTTTAGTATTCATTGTCCTGTAGGTTGTGTGCTTTGATACGCAGTTAGCTTTCTTGGTAGACCTGACGGCGATTGTATTCAGGCCACTGAAGAATTTTCTAGTTTTTCTTATCTCTTTATCAAAACAGTTTGTAACTACTGACCACTTGAATAGCCTGGACGATTTCCTAGGGAGTGCAGCTAAGGACGGCCCTCGTCCCAGTAGATAAACGTTATCAGCGAAGATCTTTCTAGCCATAGATTTCCTCGTATTCTTTAATGATTGAGGTGACTTTCTCTGCGTCTTCCGGGTAGTCGACTCCGACAGACAGATCCGAAACCTCAACCATTCTCACGGGATATCCCAGCTCTAAGAATCTGAGGATTTCTATATCTTCTATGTTCTCTATCGTAGTCTTCTTTTTATGCTCGCCGAATAGCTTCAGAGCCTTTCTCGAGTATGCATATATACATACCTGCTTCATCGCATTGCGGAAGGAGCCCTGCTTATCTGTAGGGATGGGAGCTCGGCTAGCATAGAGAAGGTCATTGTTTTCATCGGTTACTATTTTAATGATGGATGGCCTGCGGAAGTCCTCTTCAGAACGAATAGGACACATGCCGCAGTATACTTTGGAAGGGTCTTTCTGGTGCGCCTCTATAATCTTGGCAATATCGCTGGGAGAGACAAGAGGCTCGTCTCCTTGGACATTAATGATAAGATCGGCGTCTAGATTCAGTGCCGCTTCGTATAATCTATCTGTTCCTGTCAAACAGCCTGGCGTAGTCATAATGCAATTCATACTCTGTTCGTTGCAATGAGTTTGAATCGACTCGTCCTCTGTAGCGACGAAGATATTCTTTGGATCCATAGCTAAAGAACATCTATCCCATACCCGGCGCAGCAGGCTCTTGCCAGCAATGTCTACAAGAGGTTTGTTTGGAAGCCTGGAGCTTTTGCATCTTGCTGGTATGATGATCTTTACATGTCCGTTGCGGCGGATTGTCTCCGCGCTATAGCACCCAAGAGCGACGCCGTGCAAGGCGTCATCATTAAAGGCTCGTCTATTTGAGTAATGTCTTAGCTTTTCTATACTTTGTAGTATTTGCGTGTTATCGTAGCTGTTGGATACGAGGAGCTGCTGAATGTAGGTGGGGTGAATGCCGTATTTGGCCGCGAGACTATAATATATGGTTGGCCCCCAGTCGTGCTTCTTCTTTAATCTGGCAAAACCACCAGTTGCCAGCTCATATATCTTTTGAGGATCATAGTTATCTCCGAGTTCGGACAAGACCTCTTCTGTTATAGCGTTCCCGGCTCCACGACCCATCCCCGTAATAGATGTGTCTATCCAAGAATACCCAGATATTATCGCCTGCATCACGTTTGCATTCGCATTACCTTGATTGTTGTGTGCATGTAGTCCGATCTCTCTGTCCCACTCTGAACATAAAATATCTTGAAACCGGACGATGTCAACTGGCTTCATAGATCCCATAGAATCTGCGATATATAAAGCAGAGAGATACTTGTGCTGGTTACACTTGGTGGCGGCGGTAGCGACATCCTTGTCTGGAGCTATAGATATCTGCATGAGATTAATACAGATAGTATAGCCCAGGTCATAAAGAATTTGACAGATAGGAAAGGCCTTATCTACTTGGTCATAATTTACTGCGACTCGGACAATGTCGACTAGAGAGAATTTAGATTCAATAAACTCTCTCTTGATATCTTCAGGTTTTTTAAAGAAATCCTTAGCGTTAACCATCACTGCAATAGCTATTTTTCTATGAAGCTTATCGTTTAAGAATTCTTCTTTACAATATGCAAAGGGACCAAGTTGTTTTGTCTTTTGAGATAGGCGAAAGCCTATTTCTACAATATCTATTTTGGCTGACTCTACTGCTTCCAAGTATTGATTAACCAGATCGGGATCGAAGTCCCAATCAGTGTAGTAGCCACCGTCACGGAAAGTACAGTCTAGTATTTTTAGTTTTGGCATACTCTACAACTTAAAATATTGAAAATCGAGAGTATCATACCATCAACATAAAGATTTGCAAGGGAATTTATTTTATGAAACTAATAAAAGATAGGAATTATTTGGAAGGATTTAGACTGGATATATATTGTACATAATCTTGTCACGCATTTCCTGTGCACCAGTATGGTAGCCAGACCGATACGCAAAGATAAAGCCAATAATATATAAAACTGCAGATGAAAGAGCTGAAATTAGGCCAATATAATAAGGGTTCATTTGTGAAATGTCTCCACTAATTCTTTAATAATTATAATTAGAATGAGGCAGCAGAGAACTGCTGCCCCAATAACCTTTAAGATAAGTGTAAGGTTTCCCATAACGCATAAACTCTATTCCATTCGTTATTGCGTTCTGTCTTGTCTCGGCACCACCAAGATCTTTCTGTGCCGTTTTTCATAATGAATAAAATGAAATATTCACCATTTTCAAGATCGTCAACTGTTTCCAACCAGTCAACATTTAACAGGTTGACGCCCCAACATTTACTGTGAGCATTAAAGCGAGCTTTGGTTGTCATTCTTACTCCTTTTTAATAGAGGTTTTTAAAGTTTCTACAAGGTCATCAGCATGCTTTTCAAGTTGTTCCAAATTATCTGCCACAAAATGGAAATCACAATCCTCTGGAGAAATATCGTTCTCACTGGAATGTCCGTCGCCTGTAGCCGGATTGTTTGGTCTAGTCGTGTAAATTGTAATACCCTTAGTTTCTCGAAGGCCCTTAACTCCTGCAAGTTCGTTTCTAAATCTAGTATCAGATAGTACTGCAATAGGATATCGTCTTTTAACTGTTGGATCCAGGTCGGGCCTGTCCATCCATTCATGGATCTCGGTCATTGTTGAGTCAACCCAGATCTCATCATAGAACATATTGCGCATGATATCAGTACCAAAGACCTGCATTACTTCTCGAGCCGTAAGTTCCCAGCGCAATTTTTTAGTTTCTTCATCGCTCATTGATTGCCTCGCTACAGGACCAAACTTCTCGCAAATATCTGCGGGAAGGTTGTGCCAGCTCACGAGTGTCAAGCTGTTGCGATCTTCTTCGTTACCATAGGCTTGCCTGTATGTGAGTATGTGGGTCTTGATTAAGAACTTCTTCAGGATGTCAGCAAAGCTGAACTCTTTAACTATAGTGTCATGATCTGTCAGCTTCTCTATTAGCATTTTCGTGAAGCTGCCCTTGCCTGATTGTTTCTTGCCCGCGATTGCGATAATCATCTATGTTGCTCCTGTGTAAAAAGATATTCGTAGGCCATTCGCCTTCTGCACATTCATTATATAATGGAGAAATACCAGTATATTTGTAACAGTTGACATTAGGATCGTATCTAGCATCTGTAATGGTAAACTGTTGCTCTGCAAATAAATCCGGTAATTCCGCCCAGCCCTCATCTTCTAACCATTCTTTAGATATTGTAAACTGAACACGACGGCGCCATATATTTTTCACTTCAAATACTTGACTAGCAGAATCATTGTTTATGAAAGCCGTAATTCTTTCTGTAAGTTCTTCAGCTTGTTGTACGTCTCTAACATTAAGAGACATATGTATATTGTCTTCTTTAAGCTTGATTATTACTCGCCATTGATCGAATTCATCAGAGTAATACGGTTCAAGACTAACCACTTGGTTGAGATCAAGGATCTCCTGGTCTCCATTATAAAGCTTCTTATCACTAAAGTTATAATTGTATTGACTGGTCATTCTTACTCCTCAAAGAAATCAGCTTTAGGTGAGCCGCGTTGATTGACAATGTAAACTATTTCATCGTCTGGGATATTAATAAGCGCACCTCTCCGTTTCTCATATAAACTGATAGCATTAACCTGACGTCCTTCATAGGTTGTAGGGTCAATCTTTGCTAGAGGAGAAAAGTCGTGATGTGCAACAGTTGATTCAAACTGTGTTCCTCTTTCTAGGTTTTTAAATCTATCTTTAATTGCCATTGTTTTTCCTCTTATAATCTGTTTCATAAAAGCCAGCACCTTTAAATTGGACACCGGCTCCTCCTGAGATAAGTTTCTGTAATTTGAGCTTACCACAGTTAGGACACTTCTTCTTTACTTCTGACATAGAATGAAAGATGCGCAGCCCTTTGCCGCAAGCATCACAAATATATTCATACGTTGGCATTATAGATTCTTGTTCACTAGATGTTGTGCTGCTTCTTCTGGCGAATCGAAGGTTCCGTACAAGTAATCCTTACCGCTGCTTAGAGCTCCTTTCTGTATCAGATCATACTTTCCTTCGCTGTTTTCTTGTACAATAAGATCTCGCGATCCTTGTTTAAATGTAGTTCTATATCTTTCTTGCGCCCACTTGTAAAGTGTTTTGTTTGGATCGAACAATTCTTCTACCGACGTGTAGTAACAGGACTGCCAGTTAAATTCAGGTAATCCGGCAAAAACCATGAGGTTGAGAGGATACTCTTCTGAGTCTGTACAACGACGGAAGTCGTCTCTGAAGAGAAAGATGGGTTTCTTAAAAGCAATAGCTGCGCCAAGCTCTATCATGACACCTTCATCGGGAGGGCAGCCGTTAATGACGCCGAAGAAACCGTCTGCATCTTTGACATCAGATAGATCCATTTGTCCAACTTTATAAGACCATCCTTTGGCCGACATATCAACTTGCTGCGTACGAGTGAATGGCTCCAGGACATCCAAACCAATATTAGTTAGAGCTATTACCAGTTCAGGAAGTAAACTTTCTTTAGCTGATGCTGAAAAGCCGTAAGGGTTGGCTAAATAGATTGTTTTCATTTATTTTTTCCTTGGTAGAAGTGAAATGGCCTGAACATGAGACTTTGCTTCAATTGCTTTACCCTTGTTGGCTACAATAACGGTAGGAAGACCTGTAATTCTAAAGTGATTCTTTAAAGTTCTATAGATAAGATCGTTTGCATCCACGTACCTTATCTGAGCTAAATCAAGTTCATTTACAAGTTCTGCCATTTGCACGTTAAATCTGGCACATACGCCACATCCTTTCTTGCTAAAGATAAGAACGTAGCTTTTCTTACCGTCTATAACTTCTTGTATTTCATTCTGCGGAAGCATTATTCTTTTTAGTAAAGATCGGCCTGTTTCTCTGGTGATTTTTAGTTTCTTTCTTCGTTCCTGTGAGGGACGAGTAGAACCCAGCAACTGTTGTAAACCTCTCATTCGTGCTTTCAATTCTTCTACTTCCATTTTAAGTGCCTGGAATTCTTCATCGCTGACCATCGAGATTCTCCGTAAAAGTGTCTTCTGGACTGTTATAGATATCAAGCTTATCGATACCCTCCCAGCATTTACCGGCATAAGCGCAGTACATGCACTGCCAGTCGCCCTTTTCAACAAAGCGATCCTTTTCTGCCTTGGCTGTATCAGCCTTGTTAAGTTCCTTTAATCTTAGAAGTTGATCGATTTCGCTTTTTGTATATTGAGGCTTGTATGCTCTATCGGGGAGACAGCTGTCAACAAGTTGAGCTCTAATAAGATGGAATTCTTTATGAATTCCTTCTATAGTTAGACCGACAATTGGTTGATGATTAACAAGTACCTGCGTTTTTTCTGGATCACTTCTATCTAGTTCGGTATAATGGATAGCCATATAGCCATTGTCCCTGGCAATATAAAAGACCTGACCATAAGGAACTGGCTGGCCCGATTCTCTCTGTAGAAAATCTAGATATAGTACGTTCTGAAGAACGTGTTCTATCTTTGGAGCGTATGGATGATTGCGATTTGGAACAACACAACCTCTACGGCCATAGTCTCCTTTAACAGATTTAATTTCAACTGGAATAATATTGTCTGGGCTTATATTCCCGTCAGGCATAACTTCTTTTGTAATAAGGTCCACCCGTCCAGACCAAAAGTTGACAGTGTCAACTATCTCATATTCTTCTTTGACAAGAAGGCCGGCTTTCTTTACCCATTCGCAGATTAATTCATGAGAAGCATCACCAAGAGCGAACGTTGCCATCTGATAGGGTTCGAATTTCTCGCTGGGAGTTTCTCGTATGGCGTCCCAGTATATTTTACGGGGACAACTGCCAATGCGTTTGCCATTTATGACGACGGTAGCGGCTGAGGCATAAAAGCCCCTGCTTGGCGCTAGTTTATATGGTAATTTTCCATCTAAAAGGACATTGTTAATAACATCAATCAGGTCCCTCCTTGTTGGATCTATCTTCATTATTTACTCCCTGTATATTTTTTAGTCGTTCCTGTAGCTCTAATAATTTGTTCTTGAGCCACTCAATTTCCTCTTTTTCTTCTGTGAATTCTGGTGTAATAGAGATTACTTCTTGTTCACTAGTGAACTTAACATTTTTAAATTTAATATCTTCTTGTGTGCTTTCAATCACTTTCTTAAACCTTCTAATAACATTGATTGGATCTATATATTCATCATTTGTCCAGTCTACTCCCAGGCAACCTGCGATTAAAAAGTATGTCATAGCATCAGTACTCCAATCATATTCTGATGCTAATCCCTGTATAACAATTGCCAGACCTCTGGAAAATAATTCCAGTGCACTGACCGTACCGTCTGGATCTTGTTCTGCCGCTGTTGCATCTTCATATAATTTTGCTATTGCTGGCAGCATTTCTTCTGAGAATAAGTCGTGGCAGGTGAAGCTCATTGCTTTTCTTCTTCAGATTCTTTAGATTTAGCCTGCCGGCTTGACTGCCGGCGAGGCTTTTTCTTTAGTTTATTTACTTCAGTCTGAAGATCATCACAAACTTTCTCAAGCTTTTTATAGTCTTCCAGAGAAACGTATTCTCCTTCCATGTTATCAAAAGTAATCCGTTTAATTACTACGTTGCTGTCTCTCACAGCATGACTCAGTCCTCTGACTACAGTCACAAATCCGTAAGTTTTGATCATATTTTTGCTCCGAAATCATTGTCTCGGAATATTTTACAACATGAAACTATATTTGCAAGTCTTTTTTTAAAATGGATCATCAGGCTGTCCGGTATTACTTGAAGGACTGTCTGAATCATTTAAGTATGCAGAAATATTATCTATTTCTGTCATTCTAGAATTTCTTGGATCAAATGTATAGTAAAGATGTCCTTTTGTTTCTGTTACTTTATTTTTACCAATATTAATCTCAAGAATTGGCAAATTATCTTCATAATCATCTGCATGCCAGTGGTATTCTGAGTTTGGTTTAACATGTAGATCATTATGTGCTAATAGAATTGCCCTGGCATCGTATTCAATCTGACCAGTCTCTGAGATGTCTCCTAAAACGGGTCGTTCTCTATTGTGGCTCATTTTAGTAAGTTCTAAAGTAGTAATGCTGAAGAATCTCTTTTGAGTAGAGAGATTGTCCAGAGCTGCAGAGAGATCTATGTTTTTGATTCTCAAGTCTTTACCAGGATCTGTAAGTTTGTGGAAATTATCTAGAACGAAGAGACAACCACGATCGCCATAGCGCCGTCTTAGTTTTAGCATATTATATATGCCTGGTCTAAGTTCTGTTGTAAAACTTGCATCAGCAATGGTTAATCTGCCAGATCTCATCCAGCCAGCAAGACGTTCTTGTGCTTCTCTCAGGCGCCGACGCTGTCCTTCATCAAGGATAGAGTTTTTCTTTACATCTTTAGTTGGAATATTAGATATAATGGACAGCATTCTTGAGACAATCTGAGCAAAAGCATCATCGATTGACATAAAGTAAATCATGAGGTCTTCATTATATCCTTCGTCAATCATTTGAAGAAGACGAATAATAATATTCATAACCAAAGCAGATTTTCCTATATTCGGCAGTGCCGCTAGGCCAAGGAAACCATCGGTTTTTGGGATACCGTCAAAGGCTTCATCCAGTTTACGAAAGCCGGTAGTCCAGCCGGGATATCCTTCTGTGTAGCTGTAATTATTCCACATGTCAGTTAATGTCTCCATATCAGTAATATTAGATTGGGCGTCGCACTTGCCTTTACCCTGGCTACCGTCCAGAATTTCAAGTCTTTCTACGGCTTTTCTAATGACATTAATAGCATCAGGTCCACCGTTCTGGTCGTGGTACATTTCTTCGATAATAGCTCGCCTTCTCTGGGCGAGCTTCTCTTCCTCTTTATTCATAAAGCGGCGGATGTCCTCTTCGATATAGCTGGCATGACAGCCGGTTCTTTCTGACAGCTGTTTTACTTTCTCTTCGCGTGCTACGGCGGAATGAGTTAATGCTACGAAGGGAATCATCTTCTCTGCCAGTTCAGGTCCATTAATATTCTCGGGAAAGCTATTTAGATACCAGGTAAATAAATCGTCTTTAGGAAGCTCCAGAAAGGCTTCAGCGCCATATTCTTTAATGAAGTAGTCTGGATAAGATTTATCTTTATCACCGTCTGATGGGACTGTAACGATGTTTACGTTGATCTCATTAGAAAGATGCATCTGACGTTCTATAAACGAACTGATACAACGCCGGCCAGCCTGATCGTTATCAGTGCAGATAATAATATGATTAATACCTGCTGTTTTCATATTGTGAATATGGTGCTCGTTAATTGCCGCACCACAAATTGCTACGCAATTTTTGATACCTGCCTGCCAGGCAGTAACTACGTCGGCATAGCCTTCGAAGACATACATTGCAGATTCTCTGGCATGATGTTTTGCCTGGTTCAAATTATATAAGAAAGCTTCTTTTCGAAATACGCCCTGAACATTTGTTGTGTTCAGATACTTTTGAGACCCATTTCCTTTCTTAAAGTGAGCATCTCTGCGGACAAAGGCAACTGGCCTATTACCAGCATCAAACAGGGTGAATGTAATATAATCTGTATTAAATAGATAAGGGCTGAAGATATCTTTTAGCTGCGGATCAGCCATGATATCAATACTCAGTGTTTGCTTGATATGTTCAACAACATCTTTATATGGAACGCTTGCGATTCCTAATTCCTTACATACCGATTCGGTCCAACCCCGCTCTGCTGCATGTATATATTTCTTTGTTTCACCAAGATTTTTACCATTTTCATCAGTAGTTGTTCCATGTCTTAGATAATTATATATCTCAGCAGATATTCTGTTAACTGTAGTTCTGAAAACATCTTCAGGAGTAATCATCACCTCTCGATACTCCTTGAGATCTTCAAATTGATCTAAGAGATGAAGCGTCGCGTCTCTAAAATTAGCTGGACTTATATCAAGTCCCTCTATATAATGTGCAGCATAGAATATATCTCCAGATTGATGGCAGCCGAAACAATGCCAGGCTTTACCGTCTGTATTTGGGACAATTCCTACTGATGGATTATCGTCATTATGGTCTGGGCAGAAACAAACCCACTTGTTGTGGCGGTCAATTTCAATATCATGAAGTCTTAGATAGGCGGTGAGCTTTGTTTTTAACTTGTGTTTGACAAATTCAAAATCTACTGAAGGCATAAGAACTCCTATGAATATAAACGACGTAATTGATTTTCTGCAATGTCCTCTAAAGTGTAAACACTCTCGTGGTAATGTAACTCAAGCTCCCAGTCTTACGACTGTTTATCCACTTGCTTGCTGGACTGCGTTTGATTATTATTTTAGACATCTTGCAGAAGGAAAACGGATTCCTGAGTCACGGCTCCTCTCCGTGTTTAATAATGCACTTAGTATTATAAAACTTCCTACAGAATTTCAAGAGCGATATAAGAGGAATTTTATCTTTTTCTCGAAGTTATATCTAAAAAGAATTACGAAGTTTGCTGATAGATTATACTTCAAGTATCCAGTTTCTCATGTTTCAGATATTAATACCACAATAGAGGGTAGTATTGATGCTCTAGCGATACGAGAAGGTGTAGATAACTACTATGAACTACACTTCTACCGTGGTATTAACAACTATATGTATTACGAATCCCTCCGTGACTTGCGACTTGCACTTTCTAAGCTTGCTCTGATAAGTGATACGCTTTTTGGTGTCAATACTATTGACAATACGAATATAGTTATAGTTGACGTTACTCAAGAAAAGATTTTATCGTTGCCGTTAACCTCTGTAAAGGTTGATCATTTTAAAAGTGAAGCAGGAAAGATTGCAGCGGCAGTTGAGCTTGGAATGTATTATTCTAGAAATGATGGGAACATATGTACAACCTGTAATTATAGAAAGACATGTAAATCATATCTTAATGTAGATGCAAAGCCAGGCCGTCCCATAGAATACGAATAGAAAAGAATGGCGTTCGCTAAAACGCCATTCCTATTCTGGAGATGAAAAATAATGAATCACTGTTAGGTAGGTTCATACACGACAGCTGGCGTGCTAGAAAGGATTTGCTTATTTTCTTGAGCAGCCTTTGTGGTTCAGCAGAAAATAAACTGTCATCAAGAGAGCACTCTACCCCTTACTCTTGATCTTAATGGCCCTATGAAGGTTGCTGATCTTACGCTCTGTTATAGTTTTCATAAGCTTTTGCCCATGTTTTACTAATCTCTTCTTTGTCTGTTCTTTTTCGTACTGGAGTAGGAGCGTGCCCGCACAGTCGGCATAAAATCTTGGATTGTTCCGCTAATGTCTGAACTGAGACATCGCGGAGTTTCTCTATGCCTATTCCAAATTGAAATACTCTATCAATGGCAGCGCCAGCTCCACATAAATAGTAGCCATTTTTTGTGAGGGCTAGACCACAACGCCACGGGATATCACATACCGGAGGATCGTCGTATCCAAAATCACATGGAGCCAGGTTATATGCAACGAAAGAATGTTTCTTCTTATCTTTCTTCGAGTTCCTAATAGACATCCATCTCGGCACCATCATCTCGGCAAGTTCGGCTAGTGGTCCAACACCATTGGTGGTGTATCTGAACTTACACTTTGGATTGTATATTTTATAGGCAACAAGTAGCCTGAAGATTTTATAGAGTTTGGGATGAAGAGATGGTTCGCCGCCAAGTATGTCGATACGATCCCATTTCCATTCGTAATGATCTATATCTAAGAGAAAACTCTTAATGTCTTCTACATCCATCTGTTCTTCGGATGGAGCCTGACCACATGAACGATCACAGTTGTGGCATTTTAAATTACAAGCTGAAGTGATCTCGAGCTGCACTTTGTTCAGAAGATTTTCTTCAGATCCATACTTATATTTTCGTTCCCATTTCTCATTTTTTGTAAGCTTAAATCCCATTTGTTTTCTCTAAGTAATATAAACGGTTTTGTATGTAGGGGCGAGTATAGAAATCGGCACAACCTTGTTTGATTATTGATGTTATATTATAATTTTTTATAAACCCATGTTCTTCAAACTTGTCCAACCAATATTCTTGAGGTTGGCAGTTAACATGATCGACGCCCTTATCTCCAGGCTCGGCTGTTGTCATCACAAGTCTGGTTGTATATTTAGTTATGTTTTCTACGAAGACATTCGCTTTCTCTTCCCTTATGTGCTCTCCGACCTCCAGCGAAATCCCAAGATCAAATACTCGATCTAAAGTAAGTGCTTTTGTTAAATCTAAAGGATGCGTAAGGCGAAATATATGCCTCGACATAGATGATTTAGCCGACCTCTTTCCAGGTTCAATTCCCATAAGATCCTCTTTAGGAACACCAGAGATATTAAATCCGTCTAGGATTGATCCGATACCACAGCCAAAATCTATTACCGATTCAGGCTTTAGTAACTGGTATAATTTATATGCAAGAAGATATTGCCAGCCGGCATTGCGAGTTAGATGGCGTCGATAAAATCGTTTATTATATTTAGTCATTGTTGTTCTCTAGAATAAGTTTGGCTGCAAAGCTAAACTTCTCGGGAAGAAAGAAGAGCTCTTTATTGTTTAGATAATGTAAACAATATAGGAAGTTCTCTGTTGGAAAACAATACTTCCAAGCTAAGAAGTTAACAAGTTTTAAGCCCTCTTCTCTTAGGTTTATCGGAGCTTTCTTGTAATCTTCATTACTGAAGGTTACAGCTCCTGTTTTATAAAAATAACCAGGTAGAAGATTAATAACATTAAGACCTCGAGTAAGAGCCTCTATCGTAAAGGTACTGTTGCCAGTTATTATATGCTGACAGTTTTTTATGCAGCTAAAATCAAAGAAGCCACAAGGACTGCCATGTCTTTTTGCTATCGATTTGATCTCAGTAACATAAGATTCGTAGTTAGCCTTCGGTCTTTGTAGTTTTGGATGCAGTTTGATTAGAATATTTCCGTTATAATACTTGCATGTTTTATCTATGAGGGCTAAGTATCTTTTGATTGCTTCGTGTTTAGATCTGACATTGAATCCATATTTTAGGGCTCTATCATCAGGAATTTGACCAGCAAACACTATCTTATTCCAAACAAGTTGCTCTTGTCCTTGTGCGTATTTGCCGTAGTCTGTACCTCCTACTAGAATGTTCACAATATCTTTAGGAGGACTATATTTTCTAAAGATACTTTGAAAGTTCTTAGAATTTAAAGAGCTACCATCACAATAACCTAACCGGTCTATATGTAAGCAAGTCTTAAAAAATCCCGCTTCGATAGCAAGCGATACTCCAGGCGTTGTTGTCCTTTTAAAAGATATGGAGATAGTTTTAGCATCTTTTTTTTCTTTTACTCTCATGATATCATAGAGAGAAGGATTTGATGCGATACGAATAGCTCTTCTAAAACGTCTAACAAAGTATAGCTGATTACCCGTTCTGAATGTCGGCATTATATTTTGAACCTTAATCGTGGTCTATTTAATCTCTCTGCAATATACCAGAGATATGTGTCGTGACTGGGAATAGGAAGTCTTTGACTAACCATTTTAGCACATTCTCTAACGAATTTAGATTTGTGTAAACAAATCTTACTTATGATTCTTTTGTGGTGATATTTATCAGACTGGTGCATCTTTTCTATTTCTTCTTTAGAATATAAAGGAGCTGTTGTAAATTCTATCTTATGATTTGCCCAATCTTCTACGTCTGCAAGCATACTTCCAGGTTTAGTATAGCTCCATGCACGACCGGCTATATCTGCCGCCCAGGCTTCTTCTGAAAACTCAAGTTTGTCTACAGAAGGTACATAATCGGCATCTATTTTGAGCCAGTGTTTCGTTTGAATCTGCTCGGCAGCACCCAATACAAAAGCACTTAACATCTTTTCTCGTCGACTGTTAACATCCAAGTCCCAATTAATAAACTCTACTCTTTTTCTTATATTGTGTGGCAGATCTTTCTCAGAGATGTCATTGATAAAACATGTAATAGGATATTCGAAGAGTCCTTCGATCTCCATCCATTTCGGGAGACTGTGTAACAATTTCTTTAAATATTTACCAGGAGTTGCTGCAGTTACTATAGTTAAATCTTTGAGTGAACGGAAATATTTTCTAAGTCTTCTATCTCCCAAATAACTTTTGAAATGTTTTCTCTTATTTTTGGATAGTTTATAGTAGAGTTCCCAGAAAGTTTGTTTCCATAATTTACATAGTGGAAAGTCATGTACGTGTTTGCGACCATGATAATGGATAATGTGAGGATCTCCATCTTTACTATGTTTGGCTGAGTAATTCCAGCTATGATCTAATATAGATATCTTGTGTTTTGTCTGAAGAATTTGGCAGGCCATCTCGTCTGGTATAAATGTCTCTGTTCCAGTCAGACTTAGTTTAGCCCAGTCTAAAAGAAAATCAATATCTCTACCTGATTGCCATCCAAAGACACCAGTGTTAACTGCTGGATAGTCACCCTGGATAGCTGGGCCAACATCTTGTTCCGTTGTTATCCCAAATTGGAGAATACGTTTTGCAATAGATTGTTTATCTGCTCTCCAGTCGGCAAACGATGTGGTTGTAAAGCCATGCTCGGCTATATGGTCAAAGAATTTATCTATAGGTTTAAGGATTAGAGTGTCTGCGTCAATAAACATATTATATTTTGTGAATCGTTCTTGCCATAAATGTGCTTTGCGTACAAGAGCTCGAACGTCTTCTTCTCGTATTCTATTAATCTCTACCTTGAATTTATCTATAATCTGAAGAAACCATTCAGGATGTTCTCCTTCTAAGGCTAAGATAATACGCCCTTTATAGTGTTTACGCAGAGAAAATATAGAAACCAATAGACGCTGGATACATTTGGTTCCCTTATTGTAGTATATAACAGCTTTATCCATGCATTAATATCTCACAAGATTCTTTGTATTGTTTTTCAAGAGGATGAGCTTTGTAGGTACCGTCGTTAGCGAAGACTGTTTCTTCGTAGTATAACTGAAGCACTTTAAGCATCTCTCTTCCATTTTCATCGTTCTCTTCCGACCTCTTTATGTAGCGATGATATTCTTCGGGCAGTTTAATATAGAGGACGAAGCGATCTCGCAGTGCGATGAGTTCTTCTTCACTGATAGTAGGAAGCTTCAAGCATGGTCGTTCATTGGAATAAGTTCGACCTTCCTTGGCGTTATATAATCCTTGTTTAACCGAGAAGTCCTTAAGTTCTGTATTATCCAGAGGAAAGAAGAAGCCCGCGTTAGGATACTGAACTCCAGATTTTCTGTTGAGCTCTATTGTTTCCATAATAGTCTCACGAGTCTCTCCAGGAATAGCTAGTAAATTGAAAGCGGATGTGCGAATGCTTTCTTCTTTAAGTCTTCTGATACCATTGATGATATCGTCTTTAGTCTCACGTCTTTTTAAAACATGCTTTCGGAGGTCTTCATTGCCTGTTTCAATGCCTACGCTGATGCTGACACAGCCCATTTCTTTCAACAGCTTGGCTTTTTCAACTGTTATGTTTTTACAGTTAGCCATGGCTGTAAATGGCAGGCCAACCCTTTCTTTATACTTTCTAGCCAGCTCTTCAAAGTATGCTATAGATTTCAAGCAGAAGTCTTCATCATGGAATTTCCAGAATTCGAGCTTGTATTCTTTAGACAAATACTCCAGCTCATCTATTATCCGATCGACGCTATAGTGTCTGAGGAATGCTCCTTCATTATTATATAGCTCTCTCCAGGATTTATTGATACAATAGGTACACTCATTGGGACAACCCCAGTAGATCATGTGATCGCCGCCACGCAAAACCTTACCGTCATAGGGTTTTAAGAAATGACGGTCGTCAAAGACGGACCAGTCAAAATGTGGCAGACCGTCTAGATCTCTGAAGTATGGAGCTATAGGATTCAGTTTATATTCATCCTGACCAAGAGCGTTGATGCCTGGTCGATATCCCATGTTGGGCAAATGCATGTGCATTTCATAGTTGTCTAGACATCGTACCAATTCTGGTAGGAAGTGAAGCCCCTCGCCCCTACAGATACCATTAACATGAGGATCCTTAAGAACTTGGAAAGGATTCATAGTTGCCGCCTTACCTCCCCATACAACGGCAACTGCGCCGCCGGTAGCATCCTTGGCTGTCTTGGAGAGCTGAAGGCCTAGTTCTACTTCATCAGACAGAGCAGAGACACAAACAAGACCAGGCTGAAACCTGTTTATGTGTTCTTCCAACGCTTTGTGTGGATCTGCGTCGGTCTTTTGTACATCATATCCTGACCAATCTATGGGCTTGAAGATTCTTAGCTTGTCTCGAGCTTCGGTGGTACTGGCATGTTTAAAATCAAAGAAAGTTGTGTCGAATAGCTCGACATTATGTCCTTCTCTCTTCAAGACTGCAGAGAGTAGAGCAATTCCCATCGGCTTGAACCCTCCCTGATCTCTGTTAGGCCATACAAATAAGACTTTCATTACTTTTCCTCTATGATTGGTCCGAATATCTCATCAGAGTATTCTTTTAATTCTTGGTCTTGAAGAACGTGTTTAAAAACAGGTTCGTCAATTACTTTTTTCCATCTATTAAGAACGTCCATCTCCTGAGCTTTACCATTATAATCCATTTGATCAAAGGAACTACCTCCTCCCGGTTTAGCTACGCTATTAATCATGTTATCTGTAAAATTGGTTTCAAGTTCATCACAGATTGATTTTCTATATTCTACATCTTTAAACCAATCATTATAGCTTATACCATAAAACTTATTATCTAGAAAGAGATCGGCCTGAGTTTTCCATAAGGAAATTATTGCTTTAATATTCCATTCGTTTACAGCAAAACGTCTCATATAGCTGGCAATATTATTATAAGGATCGCGTAAAATTATAATAGTTCTAGAAAAATCTGTAGTGAAAGGGTAAGTTTTTTCTATAGATTGATTTTCAAAGATAAACATACGCGATAATTCGGGTCGACGTTTATCTATATCTGCTATCCGTGCATTAAATTCAGAACACATGTCCATTACATGGATTTTTTCTATGATCTGAGCTTTGAGCCAGTTTGCTACAGCATGATGTCCAGATCTTCTCATAGCAAAGATAATAAATCTTTTAGGATCAGAGGTCATAAAGAATATCCCTTGGCAATTTTCCTTCTTGAACCATCTTACGAAGATTATCTCGAAGACGTTGTTGAGTCATTTTACCTTCAGGGATATGGGCTGCTTCCCATTCTCTTTGGCGCTGTTCTTTTTCTGCTCTGATCTTAAGGTCTGTGAGACGACGCTTGAGCTCACGTTTTTTCTGTTTAAGTATCTTTTTTTGACTGGGCATTGAATTCTTCCTCCCAATATTTTATTTCTTCATCAGCACGTTGTGTTTCTGTCTTGATTCTTAAGCGGCGTTTACGATTGCAGGCAGGGCAATTGCCATGGCTGCGACAAGTCTTGTCTGAATCTCTATAGTCATAGTATTTCTTACGCCTATCTTTTCGATTAGGATAATAATTATCGAAACTCATTTTACTCTCTTATGTAAGCATAATCATAATTATTTGCAAGTCGTATACATCTCGCTATAGTATAGCTATTTATATAAATATCGCAAGAGGTTCTTATTGATTCACAGGCAGCATTTATAAATCCTATAGATAGATCGGGATTGAACTGGATCATTAAGAACCGTTCTTCTGAAACTATCCTTAAATTAAGAAGCACGCTGTGTGCACATGCAACATGAAGATTAGAGACGATAGCCGGCCATCCGAATGAACGTGTTTGAGTTACTTCAACAAAAGTAGTTACAGGCTGTCTAATACGTGATCTAATCATTTCATTCCAATTAGATGATCTACGAATGTGCTCGCGATTATCAGTTATCATTGCGATAAAATCTGATATAATCATCTCAAGACCATGTCTATTTATTAAATTTTCTAAAGCCATGTCTTCTCTGGTTTGGCCTACGGGATCTCCTCTGAAGGCACTCCAATTTCCACTTGGATCGTCGCACATAGTGTCATTAGGCCTCATATAGTCGTAAGCTATTAGGGGATATAAGTGAGTATAGCATTCACTTTGCCCACGTTCGCGGCGCCAGGTTCCTTCTAAAGTTCTCATGATAGTTGTCTCCCTGGAAACGAATTATATGAACCCGTATAATTTACGTCTATTCTTTCACGTTCTGCTTCTACACTTACTTGGACGCCCCATCCCTCTGGAGCATCTCTTTCTTGGAAACTGGCCATTATCATTCTTCCAAAAGGATTTTGAGAGTTTATACGAGCTGTATTATTTAAACTATCTAAGATTATTCTACCAACAGGGAATCTATTGATACCTACATCGAAAGTCATTTCTATTTGTTCACGACAGCCTACTTCACAAGAGACAGTTCCGTCAACAACTGTTAGTGTTAAATTATGAAGTCCTCTTATATTTCTTAATAGATGAGTGGACATAAACCGTTCGATATCTTGTGGACTACCAAAAATCATATTATGAGAGTGTATCATCCTATCAAAAGCGATCATAATTTGATGAAAAAGTCCTTCTTCAATAATTCTTTGAACTGCAGTTACGTTTGCGCCTGCTTGAACGGGCCTTAATTCAATACGTTCATTGGGTGTAACAGTCTCGTCGAAGCTTGAGTCATTACATATTTCACCTACGCCTTCATCTCCTGAAATATTACCTAAATCTGCTTCCCACATAGAAATGCTATTATATCCATCTCTACCTATAGCAGATACATGTTCTCTTGTTATATTGTGAGGATTGCCTGTTGATGACGAACATTGCTCTTGAGCTTCGCGCCATTCTTGTCTACGTTCTTCATTCCATCGACGAACAAAGTCTGCTTCTTGTTCTTCTGGAGTTTGAAACCCATCAGAAGAAGTAGAAGGACCAGAGACACTATGAATGCTACGAATTTCTTCTAGAGTAAGATCTCTTAGAGGTCCATTATTTTCAGCTCGAGGAGGAAGCTCAGAAGCTTCTTTCCAATTACCTTCTAGAGTTCTCATTTTGTCCTCTCCTTAATTCCTCAAAGAGGTTTTGGCTTTCAACCTCTCTAGTTTGATTAGCTCCAAGGTCCCATCTTTCAGATTGAACATTAGGTCTTTGCCTATATTGTCTGGCTGTTTCTCTTAGCTCTTCTTGATTTGGTAGTTCAAGCTGTACTTCAATATAATCTGCTGGAACAAGGTGTGTCTGTCTTGCTACTCTGGCTCCAGAATTAGCTATTCCTTCGGCAGGCAAGTCAAAATCAAAGTCTCCTTGGATTTCATTGAAATTACCTTGTGGATCTATTGACATCCAATGTCCTTGAGCAGACTCTGGTAAAGTGTATCTCGCTCTTAACGTTCTGCGACTCGTTCTAAATGGAATAAGTCTTTCATGAGGCTCGAGCCATCTTCCTTCTAGTTTTCTCATCGGTTATCCTCCCAGAGACTCATGTCGTCATCTTCTGATGACTCTGACGACTCCTCTATGATCCGCATCTGTTCTACTATGCGACGTGTGTCGTCTGACATTTGATCTCTTCTTCTGCCTAAGATAGAACGAGTCAAGGCTCTCCGTATGGCTCTAAGCCCTCTACGGATCCATCCTCTTCTTGGAGGATGAGCGCTGCTTGAATAAGCTTCTTCTGATCCCGTATCTGCTATGTCGTATACTCTATTGTTACGAGAATGTACAGACCCATACCAAGTTACTATTGAATCGACTTCTTCTTGAGGTGGCACAATCTGTATTCTATTGATCCATCTCCCTTCTAATTTTCTCATGAGTTGTTTGTAAAATAACGGTGAATTTCAAAATCTACACGATTATGTAAAGGACGAAGCGTCCAACGATGTATAAAGAAATTAGGAAAGAAAATTTCATTAAGTCTAGCTTCTATAGAATCATAGAAACTTGTTCTCGTAATAGTAATACCAAGTAAACTTTCCAAGCTTGTTCTTCGATCATCTGCAACATGAATTGTAAGCCTATTTACATCTGAATGTTCGTTAAGCTCGTCTTCAAGCAGTCCAACAATTATGTCTATTTCATCACGAACAAGTTCAATATGTTCTTCTGATATATATTGTCTTGAACTTTTCCATGTTCCTTCTAGAGTTCTCATACAGCTTCTCTCCTACCAACAGTAACAATAACGTCAAAGTCATTGTTTCTAGAAACTTCATGCATAAAATGATTATCATCAAGTCTATCTCTTATAGCTGCCATTATTATACGTGTAAATTCAATATTATCTATATTAATGCCAGCTAAGTTACATAAATGAATACGACGATCATCTGTAAAAGTAAATCTGTGTAAGCGAGATCTAGGATACATAATATTCATAGAACGATTTACCATATTTTGAATACTTGTTAC
>Ga0272441_10002280_pt1 | contig 39174 bp, 32 predicted proteins | sample SSMProp6N_FD_193582 | JGI IMG/M metagenome (GOLD analysis project Ga0272441, IMG submission 193582) | Marine sediment archaeal communities from Little Sippewissett salt marsh, Falmouth, MA, United States - SSM-Prop-6N | ecosystem: Environmental > Aquatic > Marine > Wetlands > Sediment ... | reverse complement strand
GCGGACCTTCACCTCGATCCCTTTGGGTGCTGTCACCGCGTGGCCTCCACTAGCCTGGGTGCAATCCAAGAAGGATACCACGGCCTGTGAGGCCCACCGGATCGAACTCCACGGTCAAATCGGCGGCGGCAAAGGCGGCGGTCATCTCGTCGATCGTGAACAGCCCCAACTCGTGGCGCTCCACCACGTGTTCCGTGCCCTGTGATGTGCCGATGAGGTGGTGAAGGTCGAAGAACGACAGGCGACCGTCGACACCGCTCGTGTTCACACGGGCGATCTTCAGCGCTGGCTCATCGACCATCAGCGCGTGAACGGTCCCGGGCTTCCACGCCTCCGGCGTCAACCACGGTTCGACGACCAGCAAGCCTCCAGGAGCGAGATGCCGCGCCATGCACCGCACGGCGCGCTCGAACCCGCCGAGCGTCCGCGTGTAGCCGATCGAACTGAACAAGCATGTGATCACATCGAATCGGGACTTCAGGTCGAACGCCATCATGTCGCCAAGGTGAAGCGGAACTCCCGGGTTTCGCTGGCGCGCGATCGCAAGCATCGCCTCGGAGATGTCCATCCCCTCCACCACGAAGCTGTGCTTGAGGTGTGCGATGTGCTGTCCCGTGCCACACGCCACATCGAGGAGTCGGCTCCCGTCCGCCTTCCCGTGCTTGTGCACGAGGTCACAGAGCTTGGCAGCTTCCGCTTGGTAGTCCTTGAATCCATAGATCTTGTCGTAGTATTCGGTGACACGGCTCATGGCTCTCCTGTTCCGCTTCCGCGGTGCGCTGCAAGGGTATTCCGATGGCCGGCAACGGTCCAACTCCTGGATTTGACAGCGTTTTTTCTCGGCGCTATGATGCGGCCAGATTGCTGGCGATGCGTTTCTTCGTTATCGGTTTGACTTCCCACCCGACGTCGACGGAGTAGCTAAGGAACGTCCTGCCGCAATCCGATTCTACCTTGAGGAGGCACAGGTCGGATGTCTGAACGCGAAACCGGCACTGTTAAGTGGTTCAACGACGCGAAGGGATACGGCTTCATCGAGCGCGAGCAAGGTGAGGACGTGTTCGTGCACTTCCGCGCCATCCGTGGCGAGGGGTATCGGACGCTGGAGGATGGCCAGAGGGTTGAGTTCGCCGTAGCGGACGGGGAGAAGGGGCCTCAGGCGCAAGACGTCGTTCCGCTCGCCTAGTTCCCGGCGGCGGAGCCAGCAGCTGGTGCGGACGGTGTTCGGGTGGCGCCGTCCGCCGTTTTCTTGGTGCCCCGCACCCAGGTGCTGCCACGCACCGGCGCCGCCGCAGCGCTTGCTCCCGCGCCGAGCCGCGCGACGCTTGAACCGCCTGCCTCGGTGAGGCATCGTCACGGTGAACGTTTCGATCGTGTCGAGGTCGTCGAGAGCGCTAAAGGGGACGGCAAATGCCGCGGTTCGACGAGCTGTCGCAAGCCGAACAGGAGGAGCGACTGGAGCGCCTTGCGCGCAAAGCGCTCGTGGCGTACCGGCTTGAAGGTGCTCGGATCCGTCGTATGCGTGCCTCGCGGAACGCGGTCTACGAGGTGTGTGACGAGCTGAACGGCCGCTATGTTCTGAGGATCAGCAGCCCGAGCTGTGACGGCGACAACCTCACCCGTGAGATCCTGTGGCTCTCCGCACTCCGACGCGAGACATCTCTCGCCGTTCCCGAACCCATCCTCGGCCACACGGGGGAGCTTCGTCAGCACGTGGCGATGCGAGGCGTTCCCGGGTTCCGCTGGTGCACGCTGTATCAGTGGGTAGGCGGCGAGCCTCATCGAGGGGCGTGGACCGAGGCGCACTTGGCTCTCGCGGGGGCGTTCCTTGCCGCGCTTCATCGGCACGCGACGTCGTTTTGCTGGCCTCCGGAGGTCGATCCGCGCAGGCTCGACGCGGCGGCGGTCGAGGCGTTGGTCGAGGCCCCCATCTTGCGTAGGGCCTGTGCGGGAGAGGAACTGGAGATCCTCCGTGCGTTTGGGGTGTGCGTCCGGCGTGCGGTGGCGGATGCGGACGAGCGTGGGGATATGAGCGGGGTGATCCACAGCGAGCTGGGGCGCGGGCATTTCCTGTTCGATCGAGAGAAGGTCGGCGCCGTCGGATTCGAGGATTGCCGCTGGGGTCCGTTCCTCTACGATCTCAGCGGTGTGTGGGACGAGCTGCGTGGCGTCGATGGCGCGGAGGAGCTGCGTTGCAGCCTGCTACATGGGTACGCGTCAGTACGCCCGCTTCCCCAGGATGCGGAACGGCTTCTCGCGGTGTTCTCCGGATTCCGCGCGCTCCTGCGCCTCGTACGGGCAGCCCAGCGGGCGGAGCTCGATCTGTCGGTTGGCAGGCGCCTCGGGAAGGACCCCCAGGTGCGAGCGGCGCTCACGGGCGTGTTGCAACGCGCACATGGGTGCGGCGGTGGACCAGTTGGCGCGACAGGCGTTGTCGGGTAGGCTGAGGCACGACGGACGGGGAGGCGCGCTGGACAGACGAAACGGAGTATGCCGACGCTGTGGATTGCCTTCTGGCACCGGCCGGGTACGTGTCGACCCCTCCGGTGTCTGCAACTACTGCCGATACTGGGAGCGTCACAGTGCGGGCATCCTGGATGTTGAGCCGCGGCGCGCGTCACTGGAGGAGCGCTTCCAGCGATTCCCCGGGCGCCAGCATCACGATGTCCTCGTCGGGCTCAGCGGGGGCAAGGACAGTACCTACGTGCTCCATCGGATGCTCTCCGACCACTCGGTGCGGCTTCTCGCCGTGACGTATGACAACGGATTTCTCACCCCGTATGCGCACGACAACGTTGATGCCATCGTCAAGGCATCCGGCGTCGAACATCGTCTCCACCGTCCGAACTGGGAGGCGCTTCGTGCGTTCTACCGAGCGACGCTGCTGCGGCTTGGCGATCCGTGCATCGCCTGCGCGATCGGGGGCTATGCCTTGGCGATCAAGGCATGCGCCGAGCACGGTGTACCGTTCTTCGTTCACGGCCGCTCTCCGATGCAGATGTTCCGCGCGGCGTACCGGGGAAGCCGCGATCCAGGGTTGGTCACGGTTCGCCGAAATCTCCGTGGCTACAATCCACAGGTGCTGCGATGGAGCTACCGCGCGCTGGGGCTGAAGTTCCGTGCGCTGCTGCGGGCGATCGAGCCCGATCGCTCGATGAGGCGGCGGATCTTCGAGGAGTTCTTCGACGTCCCGCTGTCGCGACAGCATGTGGTACCCGAGTTCCTCGCGTACTTCCTGTTCGAGCCCTACGACGAGGAGGCGATCAAGTCCTTCCTCGAAGCGCAGGACACCGGCTATCGACGGCCCGCGCTCGATGTCCCTCTGGGGCATGCCGACTGCCTGATTCACGATGTCTGCAGCTACCTGTACCGACTGCGATACGGTGTCTCGAAGGTGAGTTACGAGGTGGCGACGATGCGACGCAGCGGACGGCTGAGCGCCGAGGAGGCGGAGGAGATCGTGAAGCGGGACAAGCCGTCCGAGGAGCTCGTGGAGGAATCGGTTGGCACGTTGCTCGACGCGTTGGACTTGCCGAGAGCGGCATTTGACGAACTCACATCGCGCCTCGCCCGCGATCGTGGTGCGCATCGTCTCGCGTGACCCGCGCCTTACCGCGGCCCGCGACGGAGCGGCCATCGATGGGACCATCCGTCAGCGCGCCGAGCGTGGCGCACGATACCCCGTGGCTGTACCACGACCTGCTCAACTGGCCTTCACCGTCTCGTCCGAGACGCGACCGCGCCGCTGGGCGAAGGTGATACCGCTGACGGCGACGCCAAGTGCCGCGACTTGCAGCGGTGTGAGACGATCTCCGAGGGCCCCCCACGATATCAGTGCGGTTCCGAGCGGGATCAGATTGAGGATGATGTTCGCTTCCGATGCGCGAAGATGCCGCAGCGCGTGGTTGAACAGCAGATAACCGGCGAGGGTGTTGGCCACAGCCAGTCCGACGATGATGGCCCAAGCGGAAAGCGGCATTGCGGGAATGCCCTCGATCGATCCCGCCAGTACGAGGAGGATTCCTCCTCCGATGGCCAGAGGCAGCGATGTGAGCGTGACCGTGTCCACGGCACGTTGGCGCGCGATCTGTCGGCCGAGGATAGGCAGGACGGTGAAGCTGATCATCGCGAGTGCAAGCAGCCCCGCGGCGCGAGCCCGAATGCCCGTCGCTCCCTCGACGAAGAACAGAACGCATGCGACCACGGCGACGATGGAGCCGAACATCTGCTGTCGGGTGGGACGCTCCTTGAGATAAACGGCTTCGAGGATCCACACCGCGACAGGCGTGAGGGCCAGCGAGAGGGACTCCGCAGCCGGCGTGACCATCGTCAGCGCGAAGAACAGTGCCGCGTTGCCCACCGTGTACTGGGAGACTCCGATCGTCGTCAGCCGCCACCAGATCCACCGCTTGGAAGGCGCCGCGCGGATCGACCTCCAGCGCACCCAGGGCAGGAGAAGCGCCGCCGCCATGGAGTAGCGAAGCGCGGCCACGGTGAGCGGTCCGGCGTGCGCCACGACTACCCTGACGGCGACGAACGACGATGCCCAGAGGGCGGCTACGAGAAACACCTCTGCGATGGGCAACAGGCGTGTACGAACAATGCCTTCGGGGACCTCTCGCGGGCGTGTCATGGAGCCGTTTCCGCCGGCCGCATCACCGCGCGCCGTGCCGGGTTGCCGCTATCCCGCCGCACGGCCCTCCTCTGCAAGGCCGGCGACCTTGTCGAGATCCAACAGCCCCATCCTGCCCCAACCTGCCTCGCCCTTGGGAACCTCAGGCCGGAAGCGCATGTAGAGGTCCATGGCGCGGGTCTCGAGTTCTGCGGGATCGAACGTCGTCGCGAGGGCTGTGAGCTGCCCCTCGACGACCGCAAGGTGCTCCTTGAATCTCGAACTGAGGTACGCGCGTACGCCCTTCGGGTCGATCGGTGAGCTGCCGGAGAGCGCTCGAAGCCCGAGCTCGGTGCGGACGCAGGGCAGCTCCCGCCCCATGAAGGCGACCGAGCCGGCTCCCATCTCCTCGCGCTCGGTGACGACCCGCTTTCGGGCCGCCTCTGACCCCGGCGTATAGATTCCCAGACGACGCCCCTTGGACTGGGCGGTCAGCCCTGCAACGGCCCTGCCCAACGTGAGCGCTTCCTCTTCGCCATACCCTGAGCGTCTGGCGACGATCGAAGCCCACAGCGTCAACACCGGAGCGCGGTTGATGCGGATCACTGGGGTCGGCGTCATGTCGCGTTGCAGAATAGGTCCCGGACAGGTCTTGGGCAAGGCGTTGTGCTCTGACCGCGATCGAGCTAGCCTTACGAGAGACGAGGAGGTTTTCCGATGAACACGCTGGATGCCATTGCAGCTCGGCGCAGTGTCCGACGCTTCGAGAGAGCGCCGGTTCCCCGCGAGCAGATCGAACGGCTTCTGTTCGCGGCGACGCAAGCTCCATCCGGGAAGAACCTCCAGCCCTGGAGATTCGTCGTTCTCCGGGACGAAGCCAAGGCTTCGCTGGTGGGAACGCTGCTTGCCTCGGTACGACAGATACGGGATGCGGGTGGAGATGTCGGCAGCTCGCCGTGGTCGGCTCGCGTGATGGGGGAGGCTCCCGTGGTGGTCGTGGTGTTCGCGCAGCCTGTCCCCGCGGAGCTGAAGAAGTGGGAAGAGGGCGTCGCCAGAGTCAATCTGCAGTCGATCGGAGCGGCGATCCAGAACCTCTGCCTCGCAGCTACTGATGTGGGCTTGGGATCCCTGTGGATTGCCGATGTGCTGTTCGGCCAGGATGCGATTGAGGCCGCCTACGCGCGCCCCGGCGAGACGCTCGTCGCCGCCGTGGCCATTGGCTGGGCCGCTGAAGCTCCTCCCGCCCGTCCACGAAGGCCGCTCGGCGAGATTGTGGAGTGGCGATGGGATGTGACATCGGGCTGAACCCACGGCGGGGGGCGTGACGGCCCACGAACGCGGAGAAGGCCTTAAGGGCTGCTTCGGCGTCGGCGCAGTTGCCCCGCGGTGGCTGCAGTACTAGTCTGAAGCGGCGTTGTCCGAAGGCGCGAGGATCGGAGGGGCCATGGCGTGGCTGAAGATTGTCGCCGTTGCGATGGTCGCCACGTTGGCCGTGGGGCTGGCGGTGCTGCACCGCGTGTCGCCGGGGCTTCTTCAGGTCGCGCGCGACGTCGAGGAGATCACGGTCCGAGCACATCTCTTGGATCTCCGCGGGGCGTACCTCATCAACGGAATGCTCGCAGCCGAGAACCTGTACCTCGACCCCTCCTCGCGGCGAGTCTATGCGACCGACCTCGCGGGCAGCATCCACCTCGTTGACGGTCCGTCTTGGGACGAGCTGTCGATCGTTCGTTCTGTGAGGCTGGGGCGAAGCGCACTAGGAGTGGATCGCGGCCCGGATGGGAATCTGTACGTCTGCGTGTCACACGTTTCCCTGAGGAAGTGGAGGACGATAGGCGGGTCCGTGGTGCGCGTCGATCCCGATCTGCAATCGTGGACGCAGGTGACGCAACGCTACCCTTCGATCAACGGCCTGGCGTTCGATGGCGACGGTCGTGCGTACTTCGCCAGCAGCCGATTCACCCCGCTGCGCGCGCAGGGCGGGGTGTACAGGATGCATGTCGCGCCGGGAGGGGAGATCACCGCACCGGAACTCCACATCGCTGGTCTGGGCATGACCAATGGGCTGCGTCTATCCAGCACGGACGGGTGGCTCTACTTCACGGAAACCGCCGTCGGGGTGTTCGCATTCGCCCCAGGCTCATCGGAGCGGGTGGAGGTATACCGCAAGGCGCGGCGTATCGAGGGGTTTGACGATGTGTGTGTCGACGATCAGAGCCGGGTGTGGATGGCTGATCCAGGGCGAAGTACCGTCAAGCTGTACGATGTGACGACGAAGCGGCTGGTGCGGTTCCGCATCGATGGCGTAGGGCAGGTCTCGGCTTGCGCCTTGCGGCGCGATCATGGGAGGGAGATCCTCTACCTCACGGAGATTCATCGATCCCTCAATCCCCTATCGGGTGCTCGCGACGGGCGCGGGGTGTTCGCCATCCCTGTGGACGAACTCCTCGGTCTCCTGCCTGCGCAAGCGGAGGGACCGCGGTGATGGGGTGGCTTGCGCAGCTCCGGGTCGTCGTTCGCAATGAGGTGGCAGCGTGCGTCCACGGGGGGCGCGCGCAGGAGAGAGGAGAGGCGATGACAAGGCGAGGCTGGCTTGTGTTGGGGCTGAGTGCTGCACTGGTGATGAGCAGTTGCGCTGTCGCCGGACCGGCGCTGGACATCCTGGAGGACCTGGCGAGATCCGCACGCAGTGAGCGGCTGATCAGTGGCTACACGTTGGTCGGCGTCGGCGCCGCCATCGCGGTTGTCAGTGGAGCCGTTCTCATGAACTCGGGGATGGGAGTCTACGGCGTCGTCGCCGGAGGGCTGGTGGCGGTGCCCGGGCTTGTCACCCTTGCGTTTCCTTCGCGAGCGGAACGCGAACTATCATCGGCAGGCGGTTCCGAGACCGCAGCCGCGCTGGCTCTGGAGCAGATGGCGGCTGAAGCGCGCTTCGAGCGGATACTCTCCGGGGTGTTCAATGTGGTCGCCGGCACCGCGTCGTTGCTCTTCCCGTATCAGTACTTCACGCCGTACGACTACCTGTACTCCGCGATCTCCAGCTTCGGGCTGGCCGCGTACGACTTCCTCTTCCTGTCGCGGGAGGAGAGAGCCTATCGGCAGTACGAACTGCTGATCGAGTCGCACGCGGCTCCGGCGCCGGCGATGTAGCGTCCCGCCTGAGGTCGTGTCCCCCATCTGCCGCTGCCGTACGATCCCGCGATGACCTCGCGACGATCTGAGCTACCCTGGCGTAGGACGGCACTGCTGTTTGCCGGACATCTCCTCAACGATGGCTTCGCGGCGTTCTTCGCTCCGTTGCTGCCGCTGCTCATCGAGCGCATGGGTCTATCGTTGGCGCTCGCCGGAGCGTTAGGCACGGTCCGTATTCTTGTGAATTCGCTGCTGCAGCCGGGGCTTGGGCACTTCATCGACCGCTCCCAGCGCCCCGCCCTTGTCGTCGTCGGTCCGATGCTGACGGTGGCTGCGATGAGCTTCATCGGGCGCGCGGGCAGCTTCGGCTCCCTGTTTGTCTTGATGATCGTTGCCGGCGTGGGGACCGCCCTGTTTCATCCCGCGGCGGCGGCTCTCGTGGGGATGGCGGATCATCCTCGGCGGGGCTTGCTCATGGCGTTCTTCTCCTCGGGCGGGACGATGGGAGGCGCGCTGGCGCCGCTGATCATCGTCACGTACGTGCAGGCACTGACCCTGGAGAGGACGCCGTGGCTTCTCATCCCAGGCCTCGCCCTGGTCGCCGGCATCTCAGTCCTGCTGTGGCGGCAGCTTCCACCTCGTGCTGCTGCCACGAGGCTTCCCAAACTGGATCGGCTTCCACGATCGCTGGTGGTGCTGTGGCTTGTCATCGTTCTGCGATCGATCGCAGGTACGTCGTACGCCAGCTTCCTTGCTGTGCTCGTCGCCGAGCGAGGCGGCTCTCCGTTGACGGGAGCGGCAGCGATCAGCGTGTTCCTTCTGTTCGGGGCAGTCGCAGGCTTCGCTGCCGGGAGTCTGTCGGACCGCTTCGGTCGCAAGGCGGTCATCCTCGGAAGCCTCGCCCTTGCCACCCCCAGCCTCTACGCGTTCCTCCTGGTGCCTGTGGCAGGACTCCTACCTCTGGTCGCTGTGGCGGGATTCTTCACCCTGGGCACCACGCCAGTGGGCGTCGTCGCTGCACAGGAGTGCCTCCCGGGCCGCACCGCGCTCGTCTCCGGTCTGGTGATGGGGATGGCGTGGGGCGTGGGCGGCATGGCGTTGACGCCGGTGGGGTGGCTCGCCGATCGGTACGGCCTGCTTCCTGTGATGAAGGCCGTCGCCTTGCTCCCGGCTGCCGCAGTCCCGCTCATGCTCTTCTACCGGCAGGGGGAAGGGCATGGGGGTGCGCAGGTGTAGGGCGCCGCGGCTGTTGACGATCGATCGGCGGCGCAGGTGCTTCGAGACGCGTCGCAGCGATCAGCTGCCGTCGCACATGATGCGGCGCAGTTCGTCAAGGAATGCGCTGCTGCCCTGAACCAGCTGCTGCCGAGTCAATCGATCCACGGCCAACCACTGGAAGCGGTAGACAAGACCGGCATCGCCGCCCTGACCGGTAACGCAATGATCGAACCGCCCTGTAGGAGAATCCTCAATCCAGCCGACGAAGAAGTGCTGTCGCTCGTTCTTCCACATCCTGGTTCCGAGGCGTCGCAGCCGGTGCAGACCGACGATCCCCGATTCCTCTTCGACCTCACGGCGGGCCGCATCGTCCAGCGACTCTCCCTGTTCCACGGCGCCTTTCGGAACCTCCAGACCGGGCTCATCGTGACTGTCGAACACCAGCAGCTCGGCTTCCGGGCCGACCCGGCGGAGAACATAGACGAAGACCTTAACCGTTTCGCCATCGTGTTGTGCGGTCATCGAGACAAGGCGTCGGGAGGACGCTTCCCTGGGGCTTGTCCTCGGCGACTGGGCGAACTAGGCTCTTGGCTGTCGCATGGAGACAAGGAAGGGGATGGAGACATGCGCAGCTTGGCTGTAGTGCTGTGTCTGGTGGCCATCACGGGAGGCACGATGGTGGCACAAACGGTGGGAGGCGGAATGAGCGTTGTACAGGATGTCGACGTGCAACGGTACATGGGGCTATGGTATGCCATCGCTCACATCCCTACGACGTTCGAGAGGCGATGCGTGAGCGGGACCACCGCCGAGTACACACTGCTCGAAAACGGTCAGATCGAGGTGATCAACAGCTGCTGCAAGGAGGACGGAACGTGGCAGCAGGTCCGGGGGCGGGCATGGATTCCCGACCCGAACGAGCCCGCGAAGCTCAAGGTCAGCTTTGTACGCTTCCTCCGCTGGTGGCTGTTCCCCGGAGATTACTGGATCCTCGCCGTGGGAGAGGACTACGAGTACGCCCTGGTCGGGCATCCCGAGCTGAGCTACGGGTGGATCCTCAGCCGCACGCCGACCCTTGAGCCCCACGTTCTGAACGGCATCGTCTGCTTGCTCGAAGCGCAAGGCTACTCGTTCGATGCCTTCAAGCTGATCCCGCCAGGAGGCTGTGGTCAATCCGCTTCTCCCTAGGAACCGGAAGGGCAGAGCTTCCCGCCTCGGATGAGAGGTTCGCCGGCTGACGGTCGGGGATGCGGAGCGACACCGTGGCCCCAACCGCCGCAGCGCGCCAGGGTGGCCGATGGCGGCGATCAGGCTTCCCAGACCTGCGTGTTCATGTCGGTCATCCCGAAGATCTCGATACGGTACGGCGTGATGGACAGCAGCACGTAGTTGGGATCGTCAGGCCCTTGGAAGTAGTTGCTCAGGCCTTCCGACCAGTGGGCCTTCCTTGCAGCGGGATCGGTGATGACCTCGGCGCGGGCCTCAATCTGTAGGTAGTTCCCCGGTTTGCTCATGTCCGTGGAGCCGCACGTCAGATGGACCTCCGGATTGCCTCGGATGTGGGACACCTTTCGCGAGCGCAACGACGTGGCGACGATCATGGACAGGTCGTCGGACACATTGGGCACCACGTACCGGACCCAAGGACGTCCGTCCTCGGCCACAGTGGCCAGCGACGCGATCAGCGGCTGCTGCGCGCGGATGATCTCAAGCGCTTCGGTCTTGGCATCGGGCATGTTCTCCTCCTCTTGGGACGAACTGCACAACACGGTAGCGTAGACGAGGTGGAGCCGGCCGACAAGAACCCGGCGGCCGCCATCGTTGCGCTACGTCTTGGCCATGTGAACGACGGTTTGCGGGAAGGGTATCTCAATCCCAGCATCGTCCAGCGCGCGCTTCAGGTTCCGCATCAGATCGAAGCGCACGTCCCAGTAGTCCTTCCCCTGTACCCAAGCACGCAGTGTGAGGTTCACGCTCGAATCCGCGAGTTCGCTTACGAGCACCTCGGGCCCCGGTTGCGCCAATGTCCGTTCGTCCTCGGCCATGACGGCGCGAGCGATGGATGCGGCGTCGTCGATGGATGTGTCGTAGCTGACGCCGATGACAACATCGAGTCGGCGTGTGCCGTAGCCGGCGTAGTTGCGGATGACCTCGCCGTAGATCTTCCCGTTGGGGACGATGACCTTCACGTTGTCCGGCGTGGCAAGCACGGTGGCGAACAGCTGGATGTCCTTCACCGTCCCGGCAACTCCCGCCGCTTCGATGAAGTCCCCCATGCGAAACGGTCGCAGGAGGAGAATCAGCACCCCGGCCGCGAAGTTGGAGAGCGCGCCTTGCAGGGCGAAGCCGACGGCGAAACCGGCGGCGCCGAGGATGGCGACGAACGATGTCGTCTGTACTCCGAAGCGTGCGAGGCTGGCGACGACAGCGAACACCAGGATGGCTACGTACAGCAGGCGTCCGACAAACGCTTGGACAGCAGGGGCGACATCGGTGCGCTGCAGCCAGCGTATGGCCAGCCGCCGTGCAAGCCGCGCGATGAGGTACCCGATGGCCAGCGTAGCCAGAGCCCCCAGCACCTGCCCCCCGTAGCCGATCACCCAGTCCATGATGCGGTCCCACACAGTCATACGGCCTCCTTCGTGCGCTGCGCGCGATCCCGCACGGCAGGCAGCGGCTCCGGTTTCCAGAGCGGGTTGTTTGGCGATCACTGTAGCCGCAAGGGCCGGGTCCACAAGTGGCAGCGCGACGGGAACGTTACCTGAGCTCGGGAAGTGAAGCGGGCTATGCGCTGGGTGCCACTGGGGCACCGACACCGTCAGCCGGCAGGTCGACATCGCCGACCTGCCCGTGCTCTTCGATGCGCACGACAGACGGGATGAAGAAGAAGGCAATCCCCTGCGCAAGGCAGACGGCACCCGCTACCAGGTACCAGATCTGGATGCCGAGCAGGTCGGTGATCGGCCCCGCCATCGCCAGTCCAATGGGGGATGTGAGCGAGGAGAGACTGCCCAGAAGCCCGAACACGCGGCCCTGGACCCCCGGTGCCACGCTGCTCTGGAGGATGGCGATGAGCGATCCATCGGCGAATGGAATCGCGCAACCGAGCAGGGTGCCGACGCCAAGGGCCGCCCAGAAGAGGCTCCCCGGGATGACGCCGAATCCGATGAGCGTGACGCCGAATCCGATGAGCGACATGAGCACCGTATGGATCTTCCTGCGGAACCCGCCCCATGCGGTCAGGGTGAGCCCCCCGACGATGATGCCGATCCCGGCTAGCGCTTCGAGAAGCGCGAGATCCGTTGCGCCCCGACCGAAGTGGTCGCGGACGAGGAGAGGCATCAGGGAGAACGCCGGGGTCATGGCGATCTTCAGCACCATGATCCCGCCCAAGAGGATGATCATCCCACGCCAGCCCCGAAGGTAGGCGAGTCCTTCGCGAACGTCCCGCCAGATCGTGGGCTTGATGTGGGTCTCCTCGCGCTCGGGCTGCGGGATCGCGATGAACACGAGGGGCAGCACAGCGAACGCGGCGGTGGCGACGTCGACGAACATCACACCGTGCAGCGGAAGCGCAGCGAGCAGCAGCGCTCCCAGAGGGGCTCCGACGACGTTGAGGACGCCGTGGACGGACTGGTTGAGGCCGCCGATTCGGGCGAGGTGACGCTCGGGAACCATCAGCGTCGTCGACGCGGCCATCGCCGGCCAGTGGAAGGCTTCGCCGAACGATCGCGCGAGGAGGGCTACGTAGAGGTGCCAAACCTCGATCGCGCCCGACCGAAACATGAAGGCAAGCCACAACGCGACCAACGCGATGAAACTGTCGGCGACCATCATCACGTGGCGGCGATTCCAGCGATCCACGTAGGCTCCAGCGAACGGCCCGAGAAGGATCTGAGGGAGCATCGCTACCATCGTGGCGGTGGCCAGGACCGTCGCCGATCCCGTTGTTGTCGTCAGCCACCAGACGAGGGCGAACTGCGCTGCGCGGCTTCCCACGAGCGACAGCTGTTGTCCCGTCCAGATCGTGAAGAAGTCGCGCTTCCATCGAAGGCTCATCCGTATCGCCCCTGCCCCGTGATCCGAAGAGTAACCATCGTCTCTGCCGACACGGCTCTTCTCTCAACCTCCTGTGAGTGTCGACCGAAGGTCGAGAGGTTCGCCACGGCGCTGCTTCCCCGCAAGCGACCTGCGAACGTTGTGCACGGCGTTCTCACCCGACACGATCTCGTCACGATGCCTGGGCATCCTTCTGCGCCGCGGGGTCGCAGGTGGGTCCGTCGGCTGGAGCCTCGAAGGAGTTGAGTGGAGCATGGACGAACAGGACGTCTTGGTGAAGCGCGTCGAGCCGGTGTGGGCGCTGACGAAGCGGGTGTACGTCGATGGCATCGGCGAGCTCGCAGGGATCGTTGAGGTCGCGCGCAAGGAGGTCGGTTCCCAATTGGTCTCACCGCCACTCGCCCTGTTGCTGGAGCGGGACGAGGAGAAGGGCATCCGTGTGGAACTCGCGATGCCCGCGAATCGATCCGCGCGGCGCCGAGGCTACACCTTGCAGGAGATCCCCTCGGACCATGTGCTGTCCGCGGTCCACGTGGGTCCGTACCGTGGGGACGAGGAGGGAAAGAACCTCATCGACACGGTTCGCGCCGTGTGGGGGTTCATCGGGGAGCACCAGCTTCTGGCAGGAGACAACCCCTCGAGGTACGTGTTCCTTGAGGGCCCGGAGGTGCACGGCGAGGACACGAAGCTCTACCGCACAGAGATTCAGGTCTCGTATCACCTTCCGGTCTGGCAAGCTTCGCTCGAGACGGGTGTGCGGCGCGCGGCGGGAGATGATGCCGCCGCGGCGGTCATGGCAGGGCAGCAGGAGATCGAGGGCTCGTACGACGCCGATAGCATCCGGCACTGGGTGCTCGGTGCCGTGCGCCGGTTGGACGAGACCCCGATGGGCGAACCATCGCGCGATGGCGTTCTTCAGGACTGCGCGCATCACTACCCCCAGATGCAGCTCCAGCGGCTTCGGGAGGCGTACGATGAGATCGGCAACCTGCGATCGTTCATCGACCGACTGCGCGAGGACAAAGCCCTGTTCCCGGGCACGATTTGGCTTGACGAGAGCGGAGAGCGTCCGTTGGTGTACATCCAGCGCTCGGTACCTCCGTGGAATCGCGAAGCGTATGACGCCACCGATGACCCAGTGGAGAAGCGCTATCACTCGTGCTTCTGCGTGATGGTTCGCGAGGCGATCCGCACGGGCGAGCCGGTTTCCCCGAGCTTCTGCAACTGCTCGGGCGGTTGGTTCGTGCAGATGTGGGAGGCCGTCCTCGATCGGCGGCTGCCGGTGGAGGTCGTGGAGTCGGTGCTCCGCGGCGACGACCGCTGTTTGTTCGCTGTCCCCATTCCGCCCGAGCTGCTCTGCTAGCTTGGTGGATGACGGAGGGCGGCGTGCGCTGGGCCCCCTAGCTCGCGGAGGATGGCGTCTCTTCTTCGGTCGGTTCGGGTACGAGGAAGCGCGCCAATCCTTGGAACAGCGCCTGCGCCACAAGCTCCTGGTAGGCGGGATCGAGCAGCCGCGCTCGCTCCTTGGGGTTGCTGAGGAAGCCGATCTCCACGGAAACGGCCGGCATGGACGCGCGATGCATGTACAGCTCGCCTGAGCGGATCCCTCGGTCGCGCGCTCCCGTAGCCGCGACGAGTTCGCTGAGCACAGCATCAGCGAGGGCGAAACTCGGATCCTCCAGGGATCGTGTCTTGTCCACCCACACCTCCACGCCGTGCGCTTGGGATCCCGTGCTGGCGTTGGTGTGCACCGATAGGTAGAGGACAGCGCCGGCGTCCTCGGCGCGCTGCACCCGATCCGCGTTGCTGATCGTCTCATCCGCAACGCGCGTCAGCACGGGTTCGACGTCAGGAAGCTCACGGATTAGGGCGGCCAGCTTCGTCACAACCTGCTCGGTGATCGTCTTCTCGTAGACGTCCCCGGCGGTTGCTCCGGGGTCGATGCCTCCGTGGCCGGCATCGAGTGCGACCACCGTCACCGAAGGTTCCGATGACGGTGGACACGCCCCACCGCGGAAAGCCCCGGAGAGAGCCAAAGAGAGAACCACAACACCGCCCACAGCCAGCAACACCACGGTGAGGCGTTTCATGACGACAGTGTAGACGCGATTCCGGCCGCGTTCGCTGCGCCGTGTCTTCCGGCGCGTGCCCGCACGACCCACCCAATAGAGGGACATGTGTCGTATTGGCGCAGCGCTCTGCTTCTGCACGTCTCGGCGCATTCGTGCTGCAAGGGGTGTGGCTGTCTCGTTGCGCGGTGCCCAGGAGTCGACGGGCGATGAGGCATCGCGTCATCCGCGAAGGCGAGCGGATACGTCAGGAGCACCCGGCGCGGTCCCCCGCGACTGTAGCCTTGTTCGTGCGAGCGGTTGGTCCGGCGGGCGTGCGGCCGATCAGCAACCTCCGGGCTTCGTGAGAAACGCGGCAGCTGACGACATGCCTGTGCCATCCCATCGGGATTCCAGCTTCCGGTGGCCTCACGGAAGCGCGGCCGTCAGATCATCGCTCCAGTTGTCGTAGTAGGTGCGGTCGCACATCTCGGCGACGGCAGCCAGGGGGATGAGCACATGGAGCGGCGATCCCTGCGGTGCGCGATAGCCCCAGGCTCCGACCGCCATCCAATCCGACGGCTCCGCGTTGGCGGGGTTGTCGGGAAGCGCGTTTCCTTGACCGCCGCCGAGCAGCGCCTCGGCATACGTGCGATCGGGGTTCATCCGACACCACAACCCAGCGCGATGGTGGAAGCCATCGTACGCGTGGTGGATGTGGGGCTTGTCGGTGGCCGACTGGACGTGGTCGGCGGCGGCGAACACAAGCATCACCCGCAGCTTGGGGAGCACCTCGGCGAGCCGGGGGTAGTTGTTGACCGTCGTGCGGAACGGCCAGTGCTCCGCAGCCTCCTCCGGGGTGGCGAGTTTCCTCGGCCACTGCTCTCGCGTGAGCGCGCCGTTGTCTAGAAGTGCCTGCAGCAACTCCGTCGACCAGTAGTCCTTGTCCCACAACTGCGGATGTTTGGCCGAGCACACGTAGTCCGAACCGCCGGCCACAGCGAACGCCGGACGGCCCTCGGGACACTCGTCGCTCTCCAGCCAGTAGACGGTCGAGTAGTCGATCGACACCGTCGTCGGCGTGTATCCCGAAGGGGCATAGAACGGGTTCGCCACCGGCTGGCGGAGATCGGTGAAGTGGCCTGGCTCTAGTGGATACAGCGCATCGACAGTGGGGTTCTCGCGCCCGATGAAGAAGCTCACGTTTGAGAGCTTCTCTCCGTGCAGACAGAGGACGTTCGTTCCGACGATGCCGGAGTGGGAGAACGCGTAGAGGCCGCTGATGCTGTACAGCGGTGTGATCGAGGCTCTGTCGTGAAGGTAGTGTCCGTCGACATCCGGGATCTCCCCCGTGGCGAACCGAATGACGTCGCGGAACGCCGCGAGTCCGACCGCCCCCCCGTGGTCGTACTCCCCGTCGCTTCGGGCGCCGCTTCGCGGGTCGCCTCGTCCAGGCCACAGGTACGAAACGTAGATCGCTCCGATTTGCGTGGTGTCCAAGCCCTCGTGGAAGCCGACGAACGGCACGAAGAAGCCGGAGCAGCTGACGACTACGGGGGCTCCCTCGGGGTAGCGTGGTGTGTCAGGGGTGCGGACGAGCACAGCGATCCGTCCGATCCCCTCCGACTCCACGTACGTGATCCATTCCTCCGCTGCTGCGCCCGGACCTCCTCGGGCCTCGCCGCGCTTCGTCCCGACACGCTCGGCCGGAGCTCCGTCCGCCGTGTCCGTGCTTCTCGAAGGCAGGAGAACGGCGATCGCGGGCCATCCCTGGAAACGGGTGAGCATGGCGCAACCCCAGATCGCTCCGACCGCCACCGACAGCGCCAGAAGCAGTGACAGCATCGCCCGCGGTCGCCGCCCTAGCGGCGTCATGATCCGACTTGCGGGTTGATTCCCCATCCGCCATTCCCCTTTCGGCGTGCGTGGTTGCTCTGAGTCTAGGGGGCACCGCGAGCCTCGCCAACCCTCCCGCCGATTTGCGTCGGGCCGCGCGCGCGGAGGATGCTTGTGGCAGGAGGCGAGGTGGCCATGCGCGACGCAGAAGGGGCATCCGGTGCCGACGGAATCCGCGAGATCGACATGGTGGATGTGCTGATCGTCGGCGGCGGCCCGGCGGGATCGACGGCCGCGTTGTATGCGGCGCGCGCTCGGCTCTCCACGCTTGTCATCGATCGGGGCCTCTCGTCGGGGGCGCTAGGGGCAGCGCACGCGATCACCAACTATCCAGGTGTCCCGGAATCGGTCACGGGGGCCCAGCTCGTCGAGCGGATGCGAGCGCAAGCCGAAGCCGTGGGGGCGAGGTTCGTTCGCGACAAAGCGATGGCCGCCGATGTGCACGACGACGTGAAGATCGTCCGCGGAGCCCAAGGCGTCTACCGCAGCCGGTCGCTTGTCGTGGCCACGGGATCGAGAGGACGTTCGCGCAGCCTTCCCGGAGAGGAGGAACTGCTCGGTCGCGGCGTGTCCTACTGTGCGACGTGCGATGGGGTCTTCTTCTCCGACGAGGAGGTTGCCGTCGTCGGCGACACCGAGGAGGCCGTGGAGGAGGCGCTGTTTCTCACACGATACGCGCGGCGTGTGCATCTCACGGTTCCCGGGGATCGGCTGCGTGTGGATCCAGCGCTGCTGCGCGAAGTGACGGAGCATCCTGACATCTCCATCCTTTACGGAATTCGGGTCACGGAGATCGTGGGACAGCGCCGTGTGGAGCGACTTCACGGCCTCTCCGGGGATGATCGCGTCGAGCTGCCCGTCGCCGGTGTCTTCCTCTACACACAAGGGAACCGGCCGATCACCGACTTCCTTGATGGCGCCCTCACCGAGAACGACGCCGGCTGCCTCGTGGTCGATGACGTGCTCCAGACGTCCGTTCCTGGCGTGTTCGCTGCCGGCGACGTGTTGTGCAAGCACCTGAAACAGGTGGTTGTTGCCGCGTCCGAGGGAGCGATTGCGGCGATGGCTGCGGAGCGCTTCCTCTCCGGCCGCGCGCAGCTGCGGCCGGACTGGGCGTAGAGCTCAGTTCTCTGTCAAGATGCTGTCGTCGTACTCCATCTCCAGACGGTGCTTGTGGTTCCGCTCTTCCTCGGCCAGTGCTTCGAAGATCGGCCGTGCATCACCGCCGAGCATCGCCAGACGCTCGTACAACGCAACCGCTGCCTCCTCGCGCTTCATCGCGACGATCATCGCTTCCTGGAGGGACATGGCGGGAGAGGCTTCGATGTCCACCAGCAATTCCGAGAGCCTGAGATCGCTGGGGGTGTCGGGGGCGGCGATGAGCGTGGACGGGGTCGCTTGTCGCAGCTTCTCGGCATGGGCTCGCTCCATGGCGGCGAGTTCCGTGAACAGCGTCTTCACCCCCGGAATCCGGGCCTTGTATGCCCACTCGCGGTAGAAGGTCTCGGCCTGCTCTTCCTTGGCGATGGCGAAATCGAGGGTCTTCTGAAGGTCGTCTTGCATGATGCCTCCTGATGTTGTGGTGCGTGATGCTACCCGGTTCCGCGCGGTCGCTGCACCCTCATGGTGCCCGCGTCGGCCTCGGAAACCGGCGACTGTGCTTCGAGCGCATCGAGGTATCGTGCGGCGATCTGCGCATGCTCTTCGATGGCGTGCAGTCCCGATGGGGTCAGTTCATACACCCCGCGGGACACTCGCCGATACCACCCGTAGACGTTGCGCTGCAGGATCGATGTGCTCTTGGAGCCGCAGCCGAGCTCACGGAGCGCCCTCGGTGTCAACGGTCCGAGTTGGGCGAGGCAGCAGGCGACCTGTAATGCGTTCTCACGGTAGGCGGTCATCAACTTCGTCGCGGGCACCCCACCACGGTTGTGAACGGCGGAGCGCCCGATCATCTCTTCGAGCACCCTGGCGCGCAGCCGAGACGAGATCTGACGGCGGAACGGTGTGGGCTCGATCATCGTGTGGGCGGTCGCCGGCGAGCGCGAGAGATCGACAAGGATGAGGCCGAGTTCGAGCCGACGCAGAAGCCGTTGCACGCGACGCTGCTTCCGACGGGTCCGCAGTGCGGATCGCGGAAGGCCGATGTACACATCCTGTGTGATCCGCTGCCGTGCGACTGCCTGGATCAGAACATCCACGCCGAAACGCCGCTTGAGCTCGACCACGAGCAAACGTCCTTCGCTGTACGCGACGATGTCGCAGTGTTCCACCTCGGCGCGCACGGTGAACCCCTGTTGTTGCAGGTGGTCGCGGATCGGCTCGAACAGGTCGGCCTCCAACCTACTGCCTGCTGCATCTGCCGTGCGGGCCTCGGCTTTCGTCGTCACTCCCCTCGCCCGAAGGTGATCTCTGCGAAATCGCACACCTTGCGGAAACCGATCTTCTGGTAGATGTGGTTGCTGACGGGGTTTGCAAGGTCGGCGAACAGGCAGCATGTCGTGTGCCCCGCATCGAGCAGGCGTTGGCTCAGCGCGGCCACAAGCGCCGTGCCGTATCCTCGGTTTCTGTATTCAGTGGGGGTGTACACGGGGGCGATGCTGATGATCGCTCCGGTGCGCCGGGAGATTCCTGCCATAGACACCGGTTCCGGGGCATCCCAAACGAACAGCCGACCGTTGTCGATGCCGCGATGGGCGACGCGCCACGGGTCTTCGAGCGGGTTGTCGGGAATCGCCTCGTCGTGGAACGCCCGCAGCCACGGCACGAGGGTTGGCGCGTCGTTCGACGTCGCGGCCCTCATGGTGCCGCCGGGAGCGGACACGGGCTCCACCCGTCCCAGCGCATACAGCCGCTCGTTACGCGTCCTCTCCGCGGGCTCGCCCACCTCACGGGCCCACGCGTGCGCGACCTGTGCTGCAATCCGCGTTCTTCCGATGACACCAGGCACGGGGAGCCTCTTCTCACGAAGGTCCGTCAGGAGAAGATGGATGGCCTCGGTCGCGGTGGCCGTCTCTCCGCAGACGACGACGCGGTACGGCGGGGTCATCAGCGCGGCGAACACGACGGAAGCACCGTCGATCACCGCGGCGAAGTATGGGGGATCCTCCGGGGGCTGCGCAGCGCTCGCGACACGCGATGCGATTCCGAGCATCAGGCTGTTGTGAAGCTCTTCTTTCGCGAGCCAGGGCTGGACATCGCGGAGGAACGCAGACGCGCTGGGATAGCTTCGCAGTTCCATGATGGTCGGCGCAAGGATACCCCCTGGGCGCGAGACGTCGAGGCGGAACGGAGGCTGCCTCGATCCGGTGCCCCGGGAGGGGAGCCGGCTCTAGTTCCCGTACACCCACTCGGCGAACAGCAACGCGAGGTCGCAGGAACACACGCTCGCGAGAAGGTCGCGGAACGCCTCGGTCGTCGCGAGCTGCCAGCGGAATTCGCCGACGTACGTCCGCAGAAACGCGTCGAACGTCTCCCGGCCGACGTCGAGTTCCAGAAGCTTGAGGAACTGCGGACCTCGCGCGTAGATGACGGGGCCGTAGCTGGCCGCGGAGTACGCCGCCACAGGCCATCCGATGGCTGGTGGTGGCGTCGGGAGGCCGAGCATTCGCCCGTTGACCCAGTTGGCGAAGCTGGCGGCGCCGGCGGCGCCGTAGCGCGCGTCGAAGTAGCGCCAGGTAGCGTACTGCGTTACCGCCTCATCGAGCCACGGCTCGAAGATCTGATCACTGCCCACGAGGTTGTAGAACCACTGATGGCCGATCTCGTGGGCGAGAGCGAGCTCGAAGAAATCGGCGGGTTCTTCAGAGGGCCGAACCGCCCGGCCATACTCCGTCTCGCCGACAAGCACGACGCCGGGGAATTCCATGCCTCCGGCGCGAATGGGGGACGCCACGACATCCAACTCGGTGTACGGATACGCTCCGTAGAGGTCCTCGTACACGCGCAGCGCCTCGGCGGCGATGCCCAGTGCGATGGCAGCGGAAGCGCCCAACTCCGGGGGCGCATAGCTGTTGACGGTCACCGCGCCGACGCGCTCGGTCACCACGTCGAGGTCGGCGTCTACCGTGACGTAGAACTCTCTCGCGGGACCTGCGGCGTAGGTGCGAGACTGCGTTTGGCCTCCTTCGGAGCGCTCGATCTCGACACCGGAGGCGACGATCGCTAGCTCTGAGGGAGCGGTGATCCGCACGAGGAAGAAGGCTGAGTCGGCGTAGGTGACATCACCGTACGCGGGTGGCGGCTCGATGTGCCAACGCTGCTCATCGTAGACGGCAGCAAGCGGCAGCACGTGGGCCAGTGACGCGCTGTCGCCGAGGGACTCGAGGATTCCGTAATGCCCCGTTGGCGCATCCGGCAGGCGGATCGAGGCGGACAGATGCACGACGAGCCCGTCGCCCGGATCGAGCGGCTCAGGGAGCGACACGGCCAGCACCCCGCTCGTGGCGTCCGTGGCCGCCGCCGCGGTCTGCCCATGCACGGTGGCACTGAGGCCGTCGATGGAGCCTCCCACCAGGAGGGGAAAGGCGCGGAAGACCAGCTCATTCAGCGGGTCGTCCTCGCGGTTGGTGTAGGCCGTCTCCATCTCCACTGAGACGGTCGACAGTGCAGCGTCCACGGTCATGTCCACGTGGTACACGGTGGCCCCCTCGGCGAGCAGCTCGGACGAGCGCGTTTGCTCGGCGACGACCAGTCCGGAGAAGAACGGTGAGGGGTCGCCCCAGGCGGCGTCGAACAGGCTGGAGTCGGGGATCGAGCGATCCGCTCCCAGAGCGGTCGATGAGGCGGCGGCAAGCGCAACGAGCAGGGCGAGAGCCCCAATCCATCTGCGATACTCCTTCGGCATCGAACCCTCCATTCATGGTCCGCGACGGTCGGCGGATGCCGCCGACGGCTTCTCGCTGGACGACGCAGCTACACGCGGGCGGGAGATCCGTTCGTGCGCCGGCCATTCCCGGGTTGCTGGCGCGCACCTACCGCATCAGTCCGACCTGCACATCGCGGAAGCGAGCGGGGGCGGTCCCGTGGGCCACATGTGCCGCCTGTCCCGGCTGCCCTTTGCCACAGTTTGGCGTGCCCCACACCTGCCAGTGGTCGGCGTCGCAGATGGCATCGCAACGCCCCCAGAACTCTGGGGTGATCCCCGTGTAGGTCGGATTCCGCAACATCCGGCCGAGCTTGCCTCCGCGGATCTCGTGAGCCATCTCCGTGCCAAACTGGAAGTTCAGCCGCTTGTCGTCGATGCTCCAGCTCTTATTGGTCAGCATGTAGATCCCGTCGTCCGTGTCTGCGATGAGATCGTCGAGTGTCCACGTCCCGGGCTGCAGGCTGACGTTCGTCATGCGGATCAGAGGAAGGCGATTCCATCCCGAGGCGCGCATGCAGCCGTTGCTGCGCTCCGAGGCCGCGGGTTGCAGCGCATGGAGTTGGGCAGCGCTTTCGCGAGACGTCAAGTACCCAACGAAGATGCCGTCTCTCACGATGTCCGTGCGCTGAGCCGGCACGCCTTCGTCGTCGTAGCCGAACGTGCCCAGCGCGTGGGGCGTCAACGCGTCGGCGGTGATGGTCACGATCTCCGAGCCGTAGCGGAAGGTACCCAGCTTCTCTGGCGTGAGGAAGCTGGTGCCAGCATACGCAGCCTCGGTCCCGAACACGCGATCCAACTCGATCGGGTGCCCGCAAGACTCGTGCACCTGAAGCGCAAGCTGTGGCCCGTCGAGGATGAGCGTCGTGACCTTGCTCGGACACGGCGGGGCGGACAGGAGCGCCACCGCTTCCTCGGCGATCCTTGGGGCGTTGGCCGGGAGATCCCATGCCTGGACCACTTCGTATCCACCGGTTTCCTGATGCAGATCGAGGGAATTCGGGTACGAACGCTGTTGCATCTCCCCGTTACCGATCGCGCGGACGGTCTGGCCGAGTCCGGTTTCGACGATCTCCTGCTCGATGAAGCTGCCTTCGCTGCTGGCGAACGTCTTCTCTTCGCGTATGCAGCGCATCGTCGCGGTGGACACGCTGACTCCGTTCACGGCGCGAGCAGCCGTATCGGCGGCGAGCAGGGTATCGATCTTGTCCTCCAACGGCACGGTGAACGGATCGACGCGCACCGGCGTCTGGTACGCATCCACATGGATCTCCAGGGGGCCTAGATTCACCTTCCCGGAGTTCGCGGTGGCGCTCGCCTTGGCGAGGGTCACTGCGAGTGCGGCGACGCGCTCTGCTTCCGTCCGCGTCGCTTCACGGCTGCTGGCGAAGCCCCAGGCTCCGTCCGCCACGACGCGCACGCCCAGGCCATGGGATGTGTGCTCAAGGATCTGCTGCACGACACCGTTCTTCACCGTGATGTACTGAACCGCGCTTCGAATGACCCGGATGTCTGCGTACGATGCTCCGCGCAGCTTCGCGGTTTCCAGCGCGTGACCCGTCAGCTCTCGCATGATCTCCTCCTCCCTTCAGAACTGCGTTGTCCCGGTGAACGTGAACGCCTTCACCCGAATCGCGGGGGCACAGACAGCGAACGGCCCGAAGCCCAGCTTGTGCAGCTTGAGTGTGCTTCCCAGCATGTCTGTGTTGCACAGGGCATCGAGAATGCTCTGCGTGAAACGCAGGTTCTTCAGAGGTCGGGTCAGGCGGCCGTTCTCGATGAGGAATGTCCCATCACGCGTCATCCCAGTGAGCACAGTCTTGACTGGGTGCACGGGGTTCGTGTAGTGGAAACGCGTCACCCAGATGCCGCGATCCGTGGTAGCAAGCATCTCCTCCTTGGTGGTTTCGCCGGGCGCGAGGAACAGGTGAGCGGGGACTGGGCCCATGGTGTTCGGCGCCGGGAGGCTGTGCCCTGTGCTCGTCCTTCCCGGCTCGCGGCCGGCGGTGAACGAGTCGTACACCACCCCCTTGGCCACACCCTGCTCGATGAGCATCACCTTCTGCCTTGGGTGTCCCTCGAAGTCGAAAGGGAACGGAATCGTGCGGGGGTCGTTGCCGTCATCCCACAGCGTGATGTTCTCACCGGTGACCCGTTCTCCGAGTCGGCCGGAAAGGAAGCTTCTTTGCTCCTGAAGCGACAGCGCGCCGAGGCCCATCCACCCCAGGAAGAAGAGCATGTCAGCGACGGCGTCCTCCTCGAGAAGCACAGTGTAGTCGCCGGGTTCGATGCCCGACGGGTTGCGACTCCGAAGCGCCTTGTCCACAGCGACACGCCCAATGGCTTGGGGATCCAGTCGATTCACGTCGAGCGCCGCCTCCGATGCGGAGCCCGATCCGCTATCGCCCATCACCACCGTGAGCAGGCGACTCACGGTGAATGGGTGGTAGGCATCGACACCCAGGGAGCTACCCACGTACACTTCTTGGGCTTCGGTGGAGAACGCGCCGGAGGCCTGCAGCCCTTCGATCCGGGCCTGGTCGATGATCGCTGCGGCGCCGTCGGCTCGGCGCTCAGGGGAGCACGCCGCGGTGGCTTCGACGAACGCGGTCGCCGGGGTCGCGGCTGCGGGCTCCGGCAAGGAAGTGAACCCGGGGGTGTCGGGCTGGAGGCGCGCGAACCGCTCCGCGGCCTCGGTCAGCTTGGTGAGCGAGGCGTCATCCACCTGATTGCCGGATGCGACACCGGTGCGTCTGCCGATCACCGCGCGGACGCGGACAGTCGTGTTCGTCTCGGCAACGTTCTGATGCACTGTGTTTGCCGCGAACCGTGTGAGGTACTCCGTCTTGTGGGACAGCGACACCTCCGTCTGGTCCGCGGTGGACCCCTTCAGGACTCGATCGGCGATGCGCTTCAGCTCCTTGTGGCCCAGCACGCGACCTCCTTTCTGGACACGCCCGTGTCCTTCCGGGCGATCGTACCGCAGGGGGGCTTGGCGGGCATCTTCGCGCACCGGGCGAGGGTATCGTTCGCTATACTCCGAGTGCAGGCGCGTGTTGCCCGATGTGGAGCCTCTGGAGCACGCGCCCTGGAAGACACATGGACGAGCTGATTCTGGTTGTTGACGACGAGTCTTGGGTACGCAACACGGTGCGCAGCTATCTCGAGGCGGCGGGCTTTCGAGTGGTCACCGCGGCAAACGGGCGGGAAGCCGTCGATCAGTTCGCGGTCTGTCGTCCGACGCTGGTCATCCTTGACTGGATGCTCCCGGAGATCGACGGCCCCGAAGTGGCGCAGCGCATCCGCCGTGACTCGGATGTGCCGATCATCATGCTCACCGCACGCTCCGAGGAGGACGATCGCATTCAGGGGCTCGAACTGGGTGCCGACGACTACGTGGTCAAGCCATTCAGCACAAGAGAGCTCGAAGCCAGAGTGCGCGCGGTGCTACGGCGCGCCGACGGGGAAGCGCAGCCCCCCGCGGTGATCGCGGTGGAGGATCTGAGCCTGAACCTGGATCAGCGCGAGGTGACGCTGGGCGGCGAACCGATCACCCTGACCGCCATGGAGTTCGATCTTCTGGCGTTTCTCATGCAACACCCGGGGCATGTGTTCACCCGCCTCGAGCTGCTCGAAGCGCTGCGCGGCAGCACCTACAAGAGCTTCGAGCGGTCGGTGGATTCGCACGTCAAACGGCTGCGACAGAAGATTGAGACCGAGCCTAGTGACCCGAAGTACGTGCTCACCGTGTTCGGTGTCGGCTACAAGTTTGCCAAGGGAGAGTCGGCGTGAGCGCCCGGTCGCGCATGAGCCGTCTCTCGCTGCGCACGAAGCTCATCGTGCTGTTCGTGCTGCTCATCGCTGTGACCGCAGGGCTGAGCTACTTCCTCGCCAACCTGTTCGTCGATCGGGCGTTCGAGGACTTCGCGGTACGCAACGTGGGTGTTCAGGATCTCCTGATCCTCAGAGGTATCGCTCAGTACTACGAGCGGAACGGGACGATGGAGGGATTGCCTGAGGCGCTCGCGGATCAGGGCGGACAGTTGCCGGTGCTGCTGATCGACCCGCAGCGCCGGGTGGTCTTCGCCTCGGATGAGGAACTCGTCGGCCGCAGGCTGTCACCCGGCCAGTTGGAGGCGGGGGTCGCCCTGCATACCGGAGAGGACGAAGCGTGGACGGTTCTTCCCGTGGCGCTGACCCCATGGCGTGGGGAGGTCGAAGAGCGGTTTCTCAGCTCGGTGAACCGAGGGCTGATCCTTGCCGGCTGCGCGGTCGGCCTGATCGGGATCGTTCTTGCGTTTGCCGTGTGGCGGCAGGTCACACGGCCGTTGAGGCGGCTCGCCGCAGCGGCCGGGCGGGTGGCCCAGGGACATCTCGACGAGCGCGTGCAGGTTCGGAGCCGCGACGAACTTGGGCTTCTCGCAACGAGCTTCAACGACATGGCGGAGAGCCTCGAGCGGGCAGAGTCGGCGAAGCGACAGATGATCGCCGACGTCTCCCATGAGCTGCGGACCCCCATCACCGCGTTGCGCTCGGGCCTGGAGGCGATGCGCGACGGTCTGGTGGAGGCCAATCAGGAGAACTTCGCCGGGCTGCACAACAAGACCTTGCTCACGGCGCGGCTGGTGGAGGATCTGCAGCAGCTGGCGTTGGCGGACGCCGGGCGGTTGTCGATTCGCTTGACGCACTGCGACGTGCGCGAGCTTCTGGGGATGATCGAGACGACCGTGGGGGTTCAGCTGGAGGACACGGGAATCGCGTTCTCTGTCGACGTTGCGGACGATGTGAGCGACATCTATGCCGATCGCCAACGGATCGAACAGGTGATCCTCAACCTGCTGGCCAACGCCGCGCGGTACACGCCGGAGGGCGGCTCGATCAGCGTCCGCGTAGAGGCGGTCCCCGCCGGCGACGTTCGCTTCAGCATCTGCGATACCGGCCCCGGGCTCAGTGCGACGGATCTGATGCACGCCTTCGACCGTTTCTATCGCGCCGACAAGGCACGCAGCACAGAGGGTGGTGCCGGCCTCGGTCTGGCCATCGCCAAAGCGCTCATCGAGGCGCATCACGGCCGCATCTGGGCAGAGGCCGCCCCCTCCGGTGGCGCCTGCTTCCGGTTCGAACTCCCGACGGAGTGACAGCAAAGCAACCGCAGGGAATCTCCCTGCTTCCATCAGCTGATGAGGCGATGGCAAGGGCCCATCCGGATTCCTGTCCGTCGGCCTACCGACGGACCTTCGGCGCCTCGCTACGATGCCTGCGTCCACTGCCGCTTGAGAACACACGGCCATGCGGTTCGGGTCTGGACGTGAGCCGTGGGTGCGCGCGCCGTTGTCCGGGCCTAGGGAGCGCTCGAAACGTGGTTTCCGCTCCGGTGTAGGTTTCATGAGCGTTGGGGCCGCATCGTGCGGTCGCGCGGTGATGAAAGGAGGATGCGATGAGTACGCGGATGTCGGAACGTCGAGTTCTTCACTTCAGATCGCGCATCCCATATACTGCTGGACACGACAGGGAGGAGGCCGCTGGCATGATTCGTTGCGTGTTTTCTGGTCGGCTGATGGGGGTCCTAGCACTCGTTGCCTTGGTGATGGTAGCCATGGGAGTGGGTGCTGTGGCCCAGGAGCGTCTGCGAGTCGCTGATTCCGTTGACCGGTTCTTGGCGATCCCGGGTGCGGTAGACCTCCAGGCGATCTCGGACATCTTGGCGGAGATCAACGCCGATGCCGATGCGGCCGATGCCGCGCGCCAAGAATTCATGGATAACCCTCGAGGTTTCCTCAGTGATCGGGGTGTCGATCTCGAAGCCGATCGGTTTGCCATCCTGGGGATCGATATGCGCGAGGGGGTTCGCCTTGGGGTGATCGCTGCCGCTGAGCCGCGGACCGCGGGACTTGAGCCTGCGGCCGTGGGCATTGGAGGCGTGGCAGAGGGTGTGGCGATGGCCATCATACCGGCGTTTGAGCCCGGGCTCGATCTTGGCGCGCTGGACAGCTTCTTCACGATCCTTGCGGATTTCGGTCCGACTCGCGTGGCTCAGATCCCGCGGGTTACCGTTGCCTTCGGAACGCTGCCGGTGGATAGCGAGCCGCGGGAGCTGTGGCGTTCAGACGACAGCAACCGCGACATTGTGTGGCAGTTGGAGGCGTTTGACGACCAGCGAGACACAAGCCTTCTGCTCACCTTTGACATGGATGCGGTTCCCGAGGGGGAACTCGTGTTTGTCCTTCAAGAGCCGGGGATGGAGCTGCAAGCGCTGATCGAGGCGACGTTCGTCGTTGGCGAGTTCTTCAGCCTTGCATTGATGTTGGGAATCTGATTAGCTAGCAAGAGGATGTGGGTAGGGGAAAACGCCAGAGTCGGCACGCCACCGGGCGATGGCGTGATCCGTGTCGCCATTGCGAAGCGGGCAGGAGATGGTCTTGGTATGCGGCTCGGGCGGGGCCAATCGGTGCGTGACGCGTAGCGAGGTGGGCGCATGGCAGACTGGGGACGCTTGGGCCGTGTGGCCTGTATCTGCGTTCTGTTTCCGTTGGTTGGATTCGCGACGGCAGAGGGCGCACAGGCCAGCGCGGCGAACGTAAGGCTTGTTGACATCGAGATCGAGGTTGTTCCAAACCCAGACACGGATCGCGGAGAAGCAGCGCTTGACATGGCGGTTGTCGGTGATGCGATCACCCTCTTGCCGGTCGTGGAACTGACCATCTCGGATGTTGTGGATCCCTTTGAAGTTGAGATCTACTACGTCGAAAAGAACACCGGCCGAAGCGGGCGTATCGGTAGCGGCTGGGTCCCCGGCCTGAGTGGGGCGGGTTCTATCAGCAGGCCTGCTGTGACGTGGAGAATAGATGATCAGGCGCCAGGGCACTACGACCTGATCGTCCGCGGGCCGTTCGAGGATGCTCTCGTGGATGAGCAAGGAGAGCCGGAGACGATCTCGATCAAGATCCTCAAGTCCGGCTTGTTTCTTGAGCTGTTTCCCGCCGAAGGGAACGACACCCTAATGGATCTCAACGCATGTCCCATGGGAGGCTCTATCGAAGCGATGTCCGCTGTCAACGCCCAGGTCGTCAACCTGGGAACCGAGACGGCGTCGAACAGCAACGTGGCCATGCAGCTTGAGTACCGGATCCGTGGCGAAGCCCCATTCACGATCTATGAGAACACGCAGAGCACCATTTCAGTGCGTGGTATCGCTCCTGGTGCAGTGGGCACTGCAAATCTGACGTTGTTAGGTGGGTTCCAGCCGTCTCAGTTCGAAGGGATCTCGGAGCTGGGGACCGCCAATGACATCCAGTTTCGTCTGTCGATTCTGGACAGCGACAACCGCCTTGTGAGCCCACTGGTTGTCGACACTCCCAGGCAGTACCTCACATTCTACTCGTCCGCGGACGCGTGGACGTATCCTGCACGCCCCGGTTGTGAGGGGGATGGGCAGTCCTCGATCGCGCGGACACAGATCGCAATGAAGCTCCTGGAAGGACTGGTCTACCACATCTCGACCCTTCCGGATGGCACATCCGTTCTTGGGGGCAACACGGTGTCGAATGGCGCTGTGAGGTTTGTCGACTGGAGTCCTGAAGCCATTGACGGCGTCAACCCGCAGTTCGTCGGGCTGGAGGTTGTCAGGGCGGATGCGACGGATGCGGTGACGGTCTTCATTACTGCTAAGGTGGTCACAGCGACAGGCATTGAGGGGTATGTCTACGCAATTGAAGGTAGGGAGGAGACCATCGAGCCCGGCAGCCCGCTCCGATGGTTTGTGGGGCACCAGCTTTGGCGCGCGGGTCCTACCATCGCCACGTCATCCTCGGAGTCGACCGCACTGGGTTCTCTGCTCGGGAACCCCGTCGCGTTCGCCGGCAGTAGCGGGAACGTGGTCGTCGTTGGATCCGAGCAGGGTGGACTGTTCGCGCTTCAAGGGGCAACGGGGAACCTGAGATGGCACGTGAGAGGGGCAATGACTCAGGCACCTATCGCGTGTTCGACGGACGAGGGCGTCTCCATTTGGTACGCCACGGGAAGCACGGTGAGCGCGTATCTGGACCAGGGGATGGCAGTTGAACCGCTACGGATCCGCTTCATCGATGCCGGTTCGCCGGTGACCACTCCCCTCGTGCCCAGCGCCGAGGCTACCCGAGTGTTCTTTGGAACAGCGAACAGCATCGTGTTCTCGGAGCGGGTGACACGCACAGGGGGCTTCACGATCCAGGAGGAGGTCATTTCGGAGGATTCCGTCGGGATCTCGGAAATCAAGGGGCTAACTGTCGTCAACGGAGATGAGAACGTCCTCTTCGATGTCGTGGTCTACGCAACAACCAGCCGCGACGTCTTTCGCCTGCGGTACGACAGTGGGCGCCTGGTCAAGGAAGGGAGCCTTATGACGGCCGGGTTGCCGTCATCCGCTCTGCCATCATCGCAGTCCCTGGGGGCGGCGGTTGGGGTTCTGTTGTCTGACGCCGCCGCGGAGACATTCACGGTTGACGCCGTGTTCGTCGTCAGCCAGCTGGGCGAACTGAGGGCGTACAGCGATGATTTCGCGGATGTCTCACTGATCCAGCTGTGGGGAGCGGAGTATGTGGAATTCGCGTTCGACAGTGCTGAAGAAGGACTGCTCTCCACGCCGATTGTCTACTACGGCGACACAGAGGTTCTTCTCACGCAATCGAGGGCCGATGGTCTTCTGTATGCGTTCAGCCTTCGCTCGTTCAGTCCGCGATAGACGTGCGGATCACGCCGGTGAACGCGAGAGAGGCTGAATCAACGAGGAGGGGGAGCTTGTGCTTCACGATGCGACTGGGGCTTGGAGGAGGGATCTGATGTCTACCAGGTCCGCGGCGCGTGTCGCAGTGGGCTGTCTGGTGACAGCACTAGCCTGTTGTGTCGTCGGCTCGATGGGCCAAGCTGGGCCAGACCTCTTCCTTGCTGGTCTGCATCTTGAGCCGTCGCCGACGGTCGCTCAGGGCGAGGCGGTGCTCGTCAGCGCTGAAGTGACCAATCTTGGAACGGACGCGGCGGGGCCCTTCACTGTCCGCCTCGCGTGGCGGCGGGTGGACCGGCAAACCGAGTGTGGGTTTGTCGTGGAAGCGATCGTCGGACTCGAGCCGAGAGCCTCGATCTTTGTGTCCGAAGAGGTGTCCACCACAGACCTCGCTCCGGGTCTTTATGAGTTCACGGCGCAGGCGATTGTCGGAGCATCTGGTCCTGCGGATGCAAGCGAGACCAACAACCGAAGTTACACGCTTCTGGAGGTGCTGCCGCCTCGGCCGGAGCTTCATCTTCTCAGTCTCAGGTTCAGCCCGGCATCGCCTGTCGAGTACGGTGATACGGTGCTGGTTGGCGTGGAGATCGAGAACAGCGGCGGCCTCGCCTCCGGCGCGTTTGTCGTCGCGTTTGAGCTGGCCCTATTGGATTCTCGCTCGGTCGGGGAGGATTCCGTCGCGGGCTCATGTCCACTCATCGGAGGTGTCGCCGACGCTGCGGATCTTGGGAACCGCTTGTGGGTGCCCTTCGCGACGGTGCCCGTCCCGGGGCTGGCGAGGGACGAGAGGATACGATTGGAGCGATCCCTCGCGACCGGACCTGAGCTGGCCGCTCTCCTCGAAGACGCAGTCGGCTCGGCGAGTGAAGATGAAGTGGGCGACTGTGGTGAGCTTCTGCGGGAGATCCTTGGAGGCGATGCGACACTCGCTGTACGTGTCCGAATCGAGGTTCTAACTGGAGTCGAGGAGCTCGATCCCGGGAACAACGCGATCGTTGGCTACTGCTCTATCGCAGTGTCGCAAGCCGTGCTCCCAGAGCTTCGCCCGACGGCTGTCACCTTCAATCGCGCTTCGCCAGTGCCCTATCGCGGCAGCCTTCAAGTCACGGTGACGGTTGAGAATGTCGGCGGAAGCCCAGCCGTCGAACCGTTGCTGCTTCTGTACGTCCGGCAAGTCGGCGGCTCAAGCGTCGACTGGGATCTGGTCTACGCGTCTCGCACGAGAGATCTCGGCACCATTGGGGTCGAAGAGGGACAGAACTCTGCGGATCTGCAGGTCTCGCTTTCGTCCGGAGTGTTCCCAGCGCCGGGTGGGTATCAGCTGCGTGCCGTCGTCGATCCACCATACTACGGGGATCCGGTTCCGAGCGGCGCGGAAGGTGCAATCCTCGAGCGCGACGAGGGGAACAACGAAATGATTGTCGGCCTGACCATCGCAGGCATCGAACTGCGCCCTCTGGGGCTGGACGTGGGCGCGGATCCCGTTGTCCTTGGAGACACCATGCAGGTCGTCACGGAGATCGAGAACACCGGCGACATGACGGCCGAGGGCTTCGTGGTTGCATTCTACATCGGTAGTGCCCGGCTCGACACGTACTACTACCATGGTGGAGGCCTTGCAGAGGGCGAGCGCGTTCGGGTGTTCGGGTCGATCCCGACGGAGGATCTGACCGTCGGCAGCCATACGCTGAGGGTTGTTGTGGATCCTGACAACCAGATTCACGAGCTTGATGACGTCAATAACGAGATCAGTATGTCGATTCTGATCAGTGCGCCGAGCCCACGGAGGGCTGAGCTCCATCCCACGGAGATCATTGCTAGCCCGCCTTCACCGATTTCCCAGGGCGATGTCCTGGTTCTTGAGACGGCGGTCTGGAACACTGGAGACATCGATGCTGGCCGTTTTCGGGTGGCCCTGGAAGTGAGTTGCCCAAGCGCTGAAGGCGGCGGTAGTCTCGTCTGCTCCACCCCGGACAGCGAGCAGGAGCAGGATCGTTCGTGTATGTGTACTGCAGCCGATGTTCCGGCACATACTCTCATCCGCGATCTGCCCGGACTCGCACGTGGCGCGAAGCGAACTGTCGTGTTCACCCTTCCCACCCATGAGCTTCCTGCGGGCACGTACCGCGTCGCCATCAGAGTCGATCCCCCCGAAGGGGGGAGCGTCTCCCTCAAGGGTGAGGTCGCCGAGCAGGATGAATACAACAACGTGATGATCATCAGCTTCCGGATTGGATCTCCGGAAGCGCAGCCTCCGGATCGAGACGAGCCGAACCTGGTGTTCGAACAGCTAGCGGTGACGCCCGACGAGGGCGTGAGCATGACAGAGGAGCTGAGGGTTACGGGGACGATCGCCAACAGGGGGCGGCAGCCTGCGGGTGCTTCGCTTGTGTCGTTGTGGTGGGAAGGTGCGGCGAGCGGCCCGGCGGCGCCGGACGTCGCCATCCCCGAGCTCGCGATGGGCGCAACACACGGTTTTGAGTTGAGCATCCCCGGACCCGGAGCGCCGGGAATGAGTACCCTCGTGGGCCGGGCGGACTCGGATGGACGTATCCAGGATTGGCCGGATGATAACACCGCTCGTGCCTCCGTGGAGGCGACCGGTGACGTCAAGGCGGATCTGTACATCTCCCGCGTTCGTTTCTCAGGCCCTTTGCCGGCGCTTGTCGGGGAGCCCATGACAGCGTACGCGACCGTTGAGAACCACGGGCTGCTATCCTCGGGACCGTTTCAGATCGCATTACAGCAAGAAGGATCAACGCTGTTTGCCATCTCTCAATCCGTACAGCTTCCATCAGGGGAATCCATGGAGCTGCCGTTCGACCTGGATACATCCGCGGCCGGCAACTACACGCTGGTCTTCCTCGTGGACGTTGGGGAAGTGGTCGATGAGGCCAGCGAAACCAATAATGGATTCGCAGATGCTCGGCTTGAGGTGGTCGATACTCCGCCGGCAGGACTCGTCAACGAGATTGCGGGGCCCGGAGGGGAAGTGCGATTCCTTGCTCTCGATGCAGGGACCGGGGTGTTGTATGCGGCGTCGAGCAACGGCGGAGTGATCGCTTACGACCGTGGCGATCCACCGATCCGCCGTTTTGAACTGGATCTCCCCGGGGCGGGCGAGGTCTCCGATCTCCTGGTGGTGGCAGACGATGCGGCGTACATCGCGACCGAAGGCGGGAGCGTGTACGTGGTCGACCCCAGCACGGGAGCCGTGGTCGATGAGATCTCTCTGCCAGTCGCCGATGGAGCGATCCATTGTGTCGGCGTCGGTGCGGATCGCACCGTCTACGTGGGCACGGATCTGGGTCTTGTTGCCGTGGCCCAGGAAAACCCGGTGATCCGTCGTGCCGATGATCTTGGGGGACGGGTGGATCAGTTGGAGATCGACACATTGACAGGGTTCATCTACGTGCGCACATCGGCGGGCGTAACAGCCCTGGATACGTCTCTCGATGAGCTGTGCAGTGTAGGCATTCCTGGCGGGGCCACGACGACCATGGCCCTTGGCACGGAGAGGGTCTATGTTGGAACTGATGACGGTCACGTGTATGTCTACTCGAAGTGCGGAAGCACGGCGGGGGGGACGATGGTACAGCGCTGGGAATACTCTGATGCTGAGCTGCTTCCCGGCGCTGTGACGTCGATCGTTGTGGATCTGCGGGGCTCGGATCCCGTCTATCTCACCACGGCCAGTGGTGCTCTTCTGGCACTGGACACCGAAGGCAAGGTTCTGTGGGGATTCCAGGCGTCGGCCGGCATCCTCTCAGCGCCGGCCGTGGATCGCGCGACCAGACGCCTGTACTTCGCGGATGCAAACGGCATAGCGTACGTGCTTTCTGGTGACGGCAGCGAGGCCTTCTCTGTCGACGCCAGCCTATCATCAGGGATTCATGTACAGTCTGAGTTCGTCTCTGACTCGTTTGACCTTGAGGTGGATGGAGTACTGAAGCACTTGCGTGCGTTCTACTACGGTGGAGATGATGGGGCGATCTATCTCGTCCAGACGGAGCGGTAGGGAGGGATCCGAAGGCATGACGCGCAGGGAGGCGTTGAACATGAAGCGAGCAACGATTGCGGTGGGGATGGTCCTGCTCGTCGGTCTGGTGGTCGGTTCGACGGGGCAGACGCTGGACGGGCTGGCTGAGCTGCACGTCCAGAAGATCGTCCTCGATCCGCCATCTGCAGTGGTGCGCGGCGAGGATGTCGTGATCTACACTCGCATCACCAATACCGGTGGGCGAAGCGCAGACCACTTCGCCGTCGGATTCTACTACCGGCCCGCCCGGCTCGGGGAACCCTGGATTCCGCTCGGGACGTTGCAGCAAGAGCATCTGCGCCCGAGCCAGCAGGATTTCCTTGAGGCGACGTACACGCTGGAAACGCTGGAGATGGAGTTCGGCGCGTACGAGATCAGGGTCGTTGCCGACGTGTCAAACCAGATTCCAGAGATTGATGAACTGAACAACGAACTGATCACGTCCATGGCCCTGGTGGCATCCACTCTGGGGCTTCCCGAGCTGCAGCCCACAGGAATCACGTTCGAGAAGCTTGCATCGCCGGACGCGGGCAAATGGGAGATCACCGTCGACGTTGCGAACCTTGGAGAGGATGCGCAGAGCTTCTTCAAGGTGCAGTTCTTCCTCGGCGATGATCCGTTCGATCCCTCCATCGGCGAAAGCGCTGCGAATACCAAGGTGGTCCCTGGATCGGGACAAGCGGTTGCCGTGACGGGGACGCTCAACCCTGTGGGCCGCAACCTTGAGCCCGGAACCTATGAGGTCACGGCCGTCATCGATGCCGATGGACAGGTGGCCGAGCAAGACGAAGGGAACAACCGCATCAGTGCGTGGCTGACGGTCAATCCGGTTGAGATCCACCCAATTAGCCTTGCCTTCGATCGTCCGGTGGCACGCTTGGACGAGGATCTGAAGGTCACGTCAGCGATCGTCAACAGTGGCCAAGGGATCGCGAAAAACGTCAATGTGGCATTTCTCATCAACGGCCTACGATTCGGGCTGGTGCAGATTCCACAGCTGGGAACGGACGCGAAGGAGGTGTCCGCCACCCTGAATGCGGATCGCCTCGGGCTGGCTGATGCTCCGAAGGTCTACGAAATCAGCGTTATCGTGGATCCCGAGGATGCGCTTCGCGAGTCCGATGAGGCGAACAACGAGATGCTTCGGACACTGACGATTCTTCCGCCCCAACCGAAGATGGCAGAGATCCATCCCGAGTCGCTGATCCTCAGTCCGGCGTCTCCCGTCGAGCGGAGTCCAGCGAACGACAGCCGAGGGCACAACACGGTGACGGTATCCTCCGTCGTGCGCAACACCGGCCGTGCATCGACCGGCCCCTTCCACGCGGACTTCGCCTACCGTGTCAAGGGGAGCCAGCGGTGGACGCCGTTTGGCTGCGATGGCACGCAGGTCTGTCCCCCCGTTGAGCTGGAAGCCGGCACCGATACGACGTTGGTGCGGACGCTCGACGTACGACAGCTTCCGACGGGAATCTACGAAATCCGTGTCAAGGCTGATTCGGACATGGCTGTCGACGAGCTCGACGAACAGAACAACGAACTGGTGACGACGTTGACGCTGCTCTCGTCGCGCCTAGCCGACCTGTCGGTCGGTGCACCGTTGACGGTCACTCCCAGCAATCAGGTCAAGCAAGGTCAAGGGATCGACCTTGCGATCGCCGTCACAAATCAAGGCGATCTGGCTGCAGGGCCGTTCGAGGTCAGTCTCTCGTACTGCAAGATGGTGTGGGGAGCCACCCCCGAGGAGACGGTGAATTGTGCCGTCGATGGGCAGTTTGTCCCTGTGGCGACGGAGACCGTGCTCGGCGGGCTCGCCATCGGTGAACAGGCCGTGGTCGAGTTCGAGATGGAGACAGTGAACCTTAACCCCGGGCAGTACTTCCTGCGCGTCGATCTCGATGCGGGGGGGGATGTGCCGGAGCGCAATGAGCTGGACAACATTCTGAGCACCATCGTCCTGGTGCAGGGTCCCGATCTTGTCGCACAGGGGATCCAGGCGGAGTGGGGCCCTGTGGACCGCGACGAGGATGGGCAGATGGACGGCGAGGCGGTGCACGTCACCGCGCAGCTGAGCAACATCGGCATTCTCCCCGCCGGCGACTTCGTCATCGGCTTCTACTACGCCAAAGTGGAGTCTGGCACCGAGCCGACGGCGACGTGCCTTGGATCCTCTGCGGTCCCATGTGAGCTCTCAGGTGAGTTCGGCATGATCCCGATGGAAGGACTCGACGTCGGTGCTCCGCCTCCGACGCGGATCGTTGGCTGTCGCTGGGATCCTGAGCTGCTCGGACTGGGGCCAGGGACGTACATCCTCGGTGTGTTCGTTGACGCCGAGGATACGGTCAGGGAACACAATGAGCTGAACAATCGAGCGGAGATCCCGTTCGAGCTGCCCGCGCCGCCGGAGGCTGCCGACCTCGCTGCGCTGTGGTTGGAGGCGGATCTTGTGCCGCTGGATGAGAACGAGGACGGCATTGTCGACCGTGAGGTCGTTGATGTCGCGGTGCGACTGGGGAACATCGGCATTGTCCCGGCGGGCGATTTCGTGATCGAGTTCTACTATGTCCCGGTGGAGCCGGGAACGCAGGGAGAGGTCACGTGCGCCGATGATCCTGAGACGCTATGTGAGCCGGGTCCGGTGTTCGGAACGGTGGAGTTGCTGGGTCTGGATGTGGGGGCCGAGGTCACGGCACGATGCCGTCTCGAACCCGACAGGCTCGTGCTGGCGAAGCCGGGGGCGTACGTCCTGGGCGCAACCATCGACGCCGGGGACTGGGTGTTCGAGCAGGACGAAGAGAACAACCGCGCGGAGCTCCTGTTTATCCTTCCCGGACCGCCCGACGGCGGGACGCCGACGGCCACCGGCGCTGACCTTGTCGCGCTGTCGCTGTTCGCGCGGCGCTCGTCGTCGGATCCCGATGATCTACGGGCGTGGGCGACGATCGGCAACCACGGGATCCACGATGTGGGACCGTTCGAGGTCGCGTTCTACTACACGCCCGAGAACCATCCCGATCCGGTGTTCTCTGTCGCCAACGTCCCGGGGCTTGCCGCCGGAGCGACGGTCACGTTGCTTCGCACGTTCGACATCACGGGGCTTGCGGCGGGGCACTACCTTGTTGGGGTCATCGCTGATCCCGAGGATCTGTTGCATGAGCCGAACGAGGAGAACAACGCGCAGGAGACACGGTTGAGGCTGTACTAGGCGCTGCACGGAGGGCAGGAGAGGGCTGCGGATTGCCGCCCGCTCTAAGCCTATGGAGTGATGGGATGCGTGGCCGCCGCGCGAGGAGTGCGGCGGCCACGTTGCTGGAGGATCTCGAGAATCCTCTAGGCGTTTATCACGTGATCTGGAGTTTGCTTCCCAGGATGTCGAGCAGCTCCCGCAGGAGCTCCACCACGCGCTGCTGGACCTGGGGGCCCGCGGCGAGCCCCGGGTACTGAGACGGCGCAGAGGTACCCTCGGGCGAAGCGACGAGTCGCTCCTGAAGTCGAGATCGAACCCGCTCCCCCAGCTCCGACAAGCGGTCGCGAAGCGATTGATCGCTCTCTCTCAGGCGCTCGCGGTCCGTCGTCATCGGCTCGTCCCCGTAGCTTTCTCCTGGCTCGCCGAACAGCGGCTGGATGTGGCGACCCTCCGCGTTCTCCCAGTAGAAGAAGCCGCGCGGGCTCTCCTCGGATCCGGCAGGATCGGACGCATCCATGGCCACGCGCACGCGATCGATCATCAGCGGACGCATCGCAACCATCCGTTGACGAGATCCCATCCGCTGCGAGGAGGCGGACATGGGCATCGAGCTGGATCCCGCGCCCAGCACGCCGCCGAGGTGGGTGCGGAGGAACGCTCCGATGATCTCGCCTTGGCGGATGGTGAGCGTGTCCTTGAGCCCCTCTACGGCCGCCTGTGTGGCCTCGCGAAGAAGCTGCTGACCGGCGGTCATCTCCTCGCGGAATGCGACCAACGCTTCGTCCAACGCCTGTTGCGAGCCATCGAAGAGGATCATCTCCTCCTCGAAGGCGGTGCGCTTCGCCTCAAGCTCGTCGACCTGCGCGAGCAGGTCGCTCAGCAGATCGTACACCCGCTGCATCTGATCGGGGGTTAGCTCCAGTCGATTGACGAGGATTGCCAGCGGAAGCGTTGCGGCGCTCGACGCCGGCGAAACGCCTACGGCACTGCTCGCCGTGACTCCCGCGACGACACCCAACAGCATCGTTGCCAGTAGCACCGTGCGTAGTCTGGTCATGGTCGATCCTCCTTCGCCTCTTACGGGATGACAGCGTATCGAGCCTCGATGAACAACACGGCACAGCGATGTGGCAGCTTTGTGAAGAAACGGCACTGCGGTTGTGGAGCGCAGAGCCCGTCAAACGTATGATGGATCGGTTTCCCGCTGTTTGGGTTCGTGTTCGGCGGCACCTCGGTCCTCGAAGGAGGGAATGTGACAGAACAGCAGCGGATTGCAGTGCTGGGAGGAGGCAATCTTGGCCTGGCGATGACCGAAGGATGGCTCGCAGCCGGCGTCTCCCCGGCGTCCCTGTACGTAACCC
>Ga0272441_10002279_pt1 | contig 39181 bp, 88 predicted proteins | sample SSMProp6N_FD_193582 | JGI IMG/M metagenome (GOLD analysis project Ga0272441, IMG submission 193582) | Marine sediment archaeal communities from Little Sippewissett salt marsh, Falmouth, MA, United States - SSM-Prop-6N | ecosystem: Environmental > Aquatic > Marine > Wetlands > Sediment ... | reverse complement strand
TCTAAAGCCATTTCTAAACCGTCTACAATTCCTATACAATATTCATTATCCTCTCTAGAATAATGCTCTATTAACCTTTCTAATTCCTTTATACATCCTTTCATAACTTTCACCATTTACCGAAACTTTCATCATCTAGTGAAATCTTTTATTTAAATATTCTATCATCTCACTTACATGTTTCCTACATCCAACAATCAAGATGTTAGCATCTTTCCATCTATAATAAAAACCAGACTGATCTGTATGTAGTTCTTGTTCTCTATTACAATCTTTACAACTCATCTTAAATCTCCTTAAATTCTCCATATTTATTTAGTCTACAATATTTTCCCTTAATTTCTCTATATTGTTTTAATAAGCTATTTGTAGATATAGGAGCATATTGATTAACATCTACTCCAACATTGATAATTGGAATATTAAGATTCTGCTTATTAATTTTAAACTTCCAATTATTATGTATATGCCCACAAATAACAAAGTCACAAATAGGGATTTCTTCTGGAGGATGATGTTGTGCAAACACAACCTTCCCTCCAAAATACATCATAGCTTTATCAAGATAAGTCTTTACCTTGTTCTGGTCATCATGATTGCCTTTAAACAATACTACATGACCATTTAGTTTATTAAGATATTCAGCATACTCTTCACTATTTAAAAATCCAAAGTCTCCTAAGTGATATACTATATCGTCTGGACTTACAATGCTATTCCAATTATTAATTAATGTCTTATTCATCCACTCTTCTCTACGATATTTTATTACTGGGTTTTTCCATGGTCTATTTGCTAGTTCCCCTTCTCCTACAAAATCTTCTTCATAATAGAATGGTCTATTGCAATATTTGATTATATTGGCATGATTAAAATGAGTATCACTTGTAAAATATACTTTCATAATAATTCCTCAAATATATTCTATACTTAATGATGATAATCCTAAACCACTAATAAATATTATAATACCAAATATATCTGATATAAGAAATGCAATTAGTATTCCTAATATTATGAATATACTACTCATTGAGATTAATAATCCAAATATAGTATTATCACTCATTTACTTCCTCTACTATTGCTCCTTCATCATCATATGATATTATTTTGCCATTACCTTCTGAATGTGCTACTTCTAAAGCATGGTAATGATCTTCAGCTTCTACTATAAATTCCATATAATAAGGTATTACTACTCTATAGGTTTTCATATATTTTCCACCATTATATCATCTTCTGTTACAGGGTCTAATATATCTTCTGTGCAATGTATTATTGCATTTCTATCATTAATGGGAGATACCATCATCATAAAATCTTCATCTAATCCTAATATTTCACAAACCGTTCCTTTTTCTGCAAAAAGATTATCCTCTAAATTAGCTACAGAGCATTTTAATTTTCTATACTTAGTTAAATCTATCATAAACTTCCAACCATAACTAAGTCCTTTAATTCTTCTGGTATTTTTACATCTATTCCATGTATGTTTTCTACTTCAGTTGCAGTAAATTTAGTGAAACACATTTCTCCCATATCAATATAAAATGTTCCATCTTCAAAATGTATTGTAGCCATTTCTTCAGATGTTTCATATAGAAAACATACTTGACCTCTAATAAATAAAGCAATCTCAGTTAGAAATTGTATAAACTCTGGATACCAATAACTTATTATTTTAAATCCTGATAGGCCTTCAAAACTTATATATCCATTTTCATCTACTTCAATTGCATCCCAGTAGTCATCTCCTTCTTCTAATTTTCTCTCTCTCCATTTAACTAATTCTTCTGGATATTCTGAATGTAAATCTTCATATTGAAGGTAACTATACATTCCCATCTAAATACTCTCCACTAATGCTTCTTCTTTTGTTATTTCAGTTGCTTCCTTATCCCAGTAATATCTACTAGTATAAATCAAACCTACATTACCCACTATAGCATCTACCCATAGTTTATATTTTAAAGAAGTTCCATACATACAACCATCTGGTTTATAATCTATTTTATTTATTTTAAGAATATTGTATTCATTTTTTGATTATCATAATACCTATAATATTTATCTTCTTTCATTGAGGTCATAACTTTAACACCATTAATTCATCTGCTAATTTATTCTTAATGTAATTCTTTAATTTTCTTTTACTATAGAAACTTTTAATTATTGTTGAATCTTCATCTACTTTTATTAACTTTAATTCATAAGGCTCATATTCTGTTCCATATCCATGTAATACCATAATCATATTATCACCACTATTAGTAAAGACATGAAGATAATATCCATAATTTAAAACATAATATTTATCCGAATGATATTCCATTATTAAATCTTCCATTTCCTCACATAATTGTCTATCCATTATAAAGCCTCTATTAATTTTCTATTCTTATAACATTTATCACATTCAATTATTTCTTTTATCTTGCCACCTTCTCTACTATAAAACATCTTATAATTAATAGTTTTATATCCATGTAATCTTATTCTCTTACAACTCTTACAAAAGAATATTTTATTAAATGGTTCTGATTTTTTAATTAATCTCATATACTCTAGTTTAATAATTTCTGCCATTTTAGTTACGTTCATATACTCTCCACTATATTAGCATCCACTACATATTGAAAGTTATGTTTTATTTTAACTTCTATATCATAATTCTCAAAGAAATATCCATTAACTAACTTTATAAATCTTATAGATTGTTCAAAATCTTTATACTTAGGATTACCATAAGTACCTAGATTATAATATTCTCCCCAGAATTCTGCATTATACTTTAATCTCAAATCAGTATTCTTAGCCATAAGTTTTTTTATTAATGGAAATTCTGCATCTATATTTTCAGGTTTAAATGATACATATACTCCACCTGTAACATATTTTGAATTTTCTCCTTTAAATAGAGTTCCCCAAACTGTAAGTGTATCTAAAACTTTTTTTGTTTCATGATCTCTCAATATTATTTCTCCTAATTTCTTTTTCATAATGTAGCCACCATAACTCTATCCTTATTTATAGGTTTAACCTTAAACCTATCTCCATTTATTTCATGTTCATGCATATAAAACTGTTTATTTATATTATGTTCATAACTACTATACTTTGCTATAAAGTTAAAATGATATTCATCATCTTTTATAGCAACTAATTTTGCTATTACTATAATCTGTTTTTCGGAACTAGTCAAACGATAAGTTTCAGTAACTAAATAATATTCTCCTATTTCTAGTTTCATATTCTCTTAACCATTATCTTATTTTTCCATTCCTTTATGGATTCTTTATCTATATGTTCTGCTAATTCTAATATACACATTCCACATATTCTTTTATTGCTTCCACCCCATTGTGTATTATAATAAAATGATACTCTATGAACATTCTTTGGTATTGTTCTTCCACATATAGAACATTTTTGTCTATTATTATCTGCTAATTCTAAATTATCTTCTATATTCATAAATTCTCAACCATAATCTCATCTGGATTAACTTTTTCATATTTCCACATTTGAAGATGCATAGTCAATCCTTGCAATCTTCCTATTGTAGGGTCATAGAAATTCTTAAATACTTCTCTGACTTTAAATTTATAAATGTCACAACTATCTTCTTTTTTTACTTCAAGTATTTTGAATACTCTATAGTGATGCTTATCTACATACTGCTTATAATATTCTCCAACTTTAGGTATCATCTTAAATCATTCTCTGGAATATATAGGGTGCTAAATCATTCTTTAAGGTTTCATATAACTTTAAATCTTTATCATAAATTCCTTTAACTTCATTAACTATACCATTTATTCCCTTTATAACTTCTTCATTTAATTGTGATAATATATATAGTTCTTCTAAATCAAGTTCACTTCCTAAATCTATCTGCTTTGAACTATAATATCCACCACCATCAAAATCTAATCTTATTCCTCTATAATTTAAGGTTGCTTTTATTCTTGTTGCCTCTTTAAAAGAAGCACTTGTTATTCCATTACTGTATCCTTCTTCAAATTTAGGAATATATATTTTATAATTCCATTCTTTTTTTATACCATATAATTCTTTCCAATCCTTTAGACAATTATAGAATGCTGTATATATCTTCTTTTTATCACTTCTCTTTATAAACTTTGTCAACTTTGGATTATCAACTATCAATTGTTTTATATCCTTCCAATCCGTAAAACATTTTGTTCTCTTATAATATTCAGGTTCCCAATAACTTTTACTTTCTTTCCACTTAAAGGATAACCCCTTTGTATTAATCCATAAATTATCTTCGTGATTATAATGCTTTAGGTTATCTGGTAATGTAACATTTGTTTTAATCCTTCCTCCTACAATACCATTAAAGGATGTATCATATAACTTTCTTAAGGACTTCCTTAAATTTTCATATGAATTATCTCCAGATAAATACTTTTCTATTTTCTTTGAAACTTCCATAAGACTATCAGGAATATCAATACCATTCTTTAAGAATTCATCTGCCTTCTCTCTTTTATCATTTACTAATATCTTTATCTTTTCCTTGTGTTCTTCTATCTTATTACATAATGAAGAAATATTTTCATTAAGTTTCTCCATATCTTCTTCTATCTTCATAATACCTCAACCATTACCTTATCTTTATTTATCTGTGTAAATTCCTTTCTATAATACTCAAAACTTGCCTTACTAATTAAAGACATAACTATATAACAATTAAATAAATAAGAGCCATTCCCATAGTATTTACTTATTACTTTACATAGTTCTCCTCTTAAAACTCCACCTTTTGGAATTACATAATCTCCTACTTCTGTCATATTAACTCAACCATTGCTTCATCTTCAGTTATAACATCAAATTGACTTGCATAACATTTATATTCATGGCTTATCATACTATCTTCCTTTAATTTTTTAATGTGATATATTAAGTTATAATTAAAACAATTCACTTCTATCCTTGAAACTATACCAATTCCTTTGGTATATATCTTCACTCTAACATAATCTCCTATATTTGCCTTTCTCTTATTCATAAGACCTCTACCATATATTCATCTATTGTCATCTCTTTTACAAACATATCCCAATTTTTATAATATGGTGTCCAATGTTGAACTCTTAATATATTACGGTTCTTATAATTATATAATATTCTTATAACCAAATTGTAATGTTCTTTTCTAATAGACTTTATAATAGCAACAACCTTAAATAGACCATATCTATAATGATAATAGGTTTTTTCTAATTCAGGTTCCATAATTAATCATCTTTAGGCAATTCAATTACTTTTCCATATGGGAAATTATCTTTATCTGCTCTCCAATTACCTGCAACTACCCACAATACTGGTTGTTTAACTTGTTCTTTGTCAGGAAATTCTGTATAACCATCCGTAAAACATATTACAAATTTACTTGTAGGCTTATTCTTATTAATCCAATCAAATACTGGGATATGAGATGTTCCACCACCACCTCTTAACTTATTACCTATTTTAGTAATAACTTCACTTACAGATGCATTTCTTAATTCGTGAACACCATTAACTCTACAATCACAATCAATAACAGTTAAGTCCACATTCTTAAAGGAATTTACTATTGAAGATATTTCTGATATAAATTCTGCTAATTCTTTTTGACTTATACTTCCAGATGTATCTACTGCTACCATAACTTCTATTAACTCTTTCTCAACTGCTGGTAAATATATTCCTAATGAATGACTTCTTTTACTGGGTCTTGCCCAAGTATAATCAACAGGTATCTGGGATGTAATATATCTATATAATAAGCCTTTCCAGTCTATATAGGTTTCTAATAATTTACCTACAACTCTTTCCATTCCTGCTGGTAAATTTCCTCTTTGTCTTGCGTGTGAACAGGCATCTACTAATATCTTTTTCCAATCTTTTTCCTTTGCATTTTGTGGTATTTTTCCATTACTACCTTTTTTATTCTCCTTGCTACATCTTGGACAATCTTTACCATCTTTATCCTTACCACTACCACCACAGACAGGACAATTCTTTTTATCTTTTTCCTTTTCTCCATACATATGCTGGTCAAAGCCACCATTACCTTTTTGCTCTTGTTCTGATAAGTAATCCTTAATTCTCTTTTTATTCTTATTCCATTGTTTAGATAATCCTCTCCAAAGTTTATCATATACTTCTTCAGATGTCTTATCTCCTATTTTCTTAATCTTTATACCAAAGAAATCTATACTATCTCCATATGGATTTATTCCATCTCTCGGTAATTGCATACCATCTTTTATTAACATATGATTTACCACTATATCATTAGCAACATTAAAGACAAAGTGGTCTCTATTACATAATCTCTCTAAATGTTCTAATGCACAATGCATTACTTCGTGAGCCAATACACCTTTTATTTCCTCATCTGCTAATGTATTTATATACTCGGGATCAAAGTAGAGATTACCATACTTATCTACACCTATACCACCAGGACAATTCTTAAGCATATCTGGTGTTTCTATAAAGTTTAAGTGCATAGTTAAATAACTAAAGAATGGTTTCTCTTTTTGTAGTTGTATTCTTGCTCTTATCAGTTTTTCTTCTGCCGTCAAACCCAAACTTAAACCATTACTCATATTGCTTCTACCTCTGCTTTTGTTTTCATAAATTCTATCAACTCTTTTAATATATACTCTTTATCTCCTTGAGATAATATTGATAATATATTTTTAATTACCTTTTCACATTCAGGACATATATAAACTACTGTTGAGTTAGGGTGTGTATAACCAACACTTAACTTTAAAGTTGTTGCTATACTTTCAGTATCTTCTCCATATCCTGAACCATATAAAGAAATTGCTACTCTCCTTATGTGTTTAAAGCATAAATCTTTATTACAATAAGTGCAAGTTTTTGTTGCTATATTTTCCCTATCATTACAGAAATCACATACCCTAACATTCTTTTTCATATAGTTTCTCCTTAATCATACCAATCTCTATCTGGAGCATAGTCCGATAAATCTATTTCATCTACATAAGTAAATGTCCACACAAATTTCTTTTTACAGTAAGGACACTCAACTTCTTCTTCACATTCTCCTTCTACTTCCATAATATTTTCTCCTATAAATCTTCAACCATTCTTTCATCTTTAGTGAAAATATCTACTATCTGTTTAGATACCATTGCTTCTCTACCACTATCTAAAAAGATTATTAAACTTAAATCTAACAATTTTTTAACTTCATAGTATCTATTCATATCCAAAATAGTTAATCCTAATTCACTATTTTTTAAATCTATATAGACACCAAAAGCAAAAAGGTTAAATTTTCTCTTGACTTTACAATACATAATCTAATTTTAAGTTAATAGATACTTCTGATATTTCTTTGAAATGGGTTTCCAAGTCTTTAATGTTGTAACGTGTTTCTTGAATGATGAGGGGTGTTTTATCTTTGCAAATCTCAATAATAGAATAGCAAATTCAGGTTGTATTATATTTGCTATTTGTAATACAGTTTCTAAACTTTCTTTTTTATTATTTATTGCATACCACTCTGATACTAAAGATAATAGAGAATATTTTAAATCAAGTTCCTTTATATCTCCTGCTTTCTCGGGGTGTTTTAGAATATCATTTAAATTAATCTGTCTTTGGAATTTAATTGTAGATACCAACTCACTTGCTGCTCCAGAACCTACTGCTGTTGAAGCAAGTTCTTCTATCCACTCTAAATCCTTTTCTCCCTTAATAAGTTTAGAACAAACTGCCCAACTTCTTGGTGTTGGAAATGCTCTTTCATTACTATCTTGATTTATTTTTGGGTTAAGCAAGTTAGGTCTTTGTATTAGAAAAGTAACAATATTCATATCAATATCATTATTTAAAGCCCACTCACCCCAATCCGTAATACCATTCCTACTTTTACAATCTTGTGTAATAACAGGAGGTCTTAAGGTTGTATGGGTAAATCTATTTTGTAGAGGTCTTGGTAAGTCATATACATTTGCTCTATCCTCTAACCTATTACCTGCTCCAATAGGCAATACACCACTTGATATAGGTGTTTCTCCTAACTCTCTATCGTGTATTAACTGATAGGCTGCTGCCTGTATACTGGGAGGGGCAAGGTTAATCTCATCAAAGAATATAATACCCTTTGCTCCCTTTAGAGAGGCAACGTGTAACCAGAATGGAATTTTCCACTCAACTACACTCTTTCCATTCAATGCTGGTAGACCTCTTAAATCAGATGGGTCTAACTGTGATAAACGAATATCCATCATAAAGAAATATTTTTCAGGATTTTCAGATACCTTTACTTTATCTTCTTTAGATATTCTATTCCACTTTATATACACTCTACCCATTTTATCTGATAAGTTTTTACAAACTTTATCTACTGTCATTGACTTGCCTATTCCTGTAGCCCCACTTACAAAGTGTGCTATATCTTCCTCATAGTCTTTCTTGAGGATTCTCTCTAACTTTTCGTGTCCTACTTCTCTTACTACCATCTTTTTACATCACTCTCCTTATAGTTTATTAATTAGAGTTTCATCTAACATTTTTTGTTCAAATCCTTTTGGTATTTTTATATTAACTGCAAGGGTTTTCTTTTTAATATCCTTAAGCAAATTTACACCCTGCATTAAATCTCTAATTTGAGTTGCATTATTCCAACCCCACCTATTTCCTATCCCCACTCTACTTATATGATAACATAGATGTCCTCCTCTTTTCTTAAAGAACACTATTATTCCTGAAAATGCTTGAGCATATGCTAATGCTTCTCTATTATAGGCATTAAGAATTGTTCTTGAATTTCCACAACTTATTCTTAAGTGGTCTACATCGATCTCTTGTAGTAATTTTCCAACTGTAACAGTATCTTTTTGTTCTTTCCTTTCTGGTAATTTTGTTAGTTTCATATCTGTATATCCATTTCCTCTCATATGATTTATCATATAATCCTCTAAAGGTTCTATGTATTTCAATGGAAATAATTTTGGTATCATATGTCCTTTAAAATACAATAAACAATCTGTCTTATTTATGGGTTCATATTTTATAGGTCTATGATAAGAATCCCAATAAGTTAAATGTAATTCATTATATTTTTTATCTTTTGGTGTAAATATAAAATCTGTTATTTCATTACCATATCTTGTATTTTTTTCTAATCTATATTCCTCATTCATTTTATCACTTTAAAATCCATATCTCCTTCTAATAAGGCATATGTTTTTCCTCTTGATTTATATAGTATCAGGTATCTATCATCTATATTTTCTACTATATTAATGATAGTTCCTTTTCTTCTACCAACTTTTATTTTATCTCCAATTCTAACCATTATAAAATCTTCTCCACTATATATTTATCTTTATCTATAACAAATTTTACCTTATCAAAATTAAAGAACATTAATTCCTTTCCTATTTTTTCTTCTGGTTTTTTATATCCCTTTAGACTTCCTGACATTTCTTCATTATATTCTAATATCTCTCCTTTAAATCTTAAGGGGTCATCTTTATATACTTTTCTAACTATAACAACATAATCCATTCCATATGTCATTAAATCGTCTACTTCATAATGTAAACCAACAATCTTTCCTTCTTTTATCTTTTTTATTAAGTTCATATTTCTTCACTAAATAAGACTTTTGAATAAAATAATTTGCTTTTCTTAATGGTATATTCAATTATATGATAAAGTTTATCTTCCTCATACCTTATATATTCAGATGGTCTACCGAACCAATTATCTTTACCACCAAAAGTTTCATCTGCTCTTATTATATTAAAGTATAGTATTGTCATACTAATCACTTATCAAATCTACAATTTCTATCCATCATTTTATTTATGCAAATATTAGCATTTCCCTTATCAGAAAAATCACAATACTTACATAATTTTTTATCTATTTTTGCTTTCATTCTTTATCTCCTCCTATTTCATTTTCTTCTTGAGTTTTTAATTCATCTAATTGTTTTTTAAGTTTAGTAATCTCATTAAGACAATCCAATATTTCTCTATCTATATCCATATCTCTATATTTTTCTAATAGAGTTTTTCTACCTCTGAAATGTTTAAGCAATTTTTTTAAGGTCTTTATCTTTAATTCTCTAATTCCTTTTTCTAAAGACATATAATACCTCTATGTTGCATATGTATTAGTAAGAGGAGGATATCTATTAGTAATCATATACTCGTTCTCTATCTTGTTCAGGATATTTAAAAATATCTCTTTATCTTTTTCACTTAAACTTTGTATAATACCCTGAATATTGGTTAATAGTTCCAGCATATAAAACCTACTTTATTAAATGATATCTATGTAGTGTATGATAATCTTTGAAGTAAAATAAATCCCATATCTTGAATAGTTTACCTAATCCCATATGGTTACATACTCCCAAAAAACTATCGTAAGTTTGTTCCTTACTTTTATAGTGTCTTATATTTCTTTTTCTACCCATCTGGATTTCTCCTATATCTTTTCTAACAATCTTATATTTATTGCTTCTTGTAACACTTTCTTGTAATCTTCTGTCTTAATAAAATCATCTAATAGTTTTTTTATGTATGTAAGTTTCTCTATGTGTTCCTTCATAGCAATATTTAATTTATCGTAAAGATGATTAAATAAAAACATATCCTCTACATCATCTGGCTCTATATCTAATGTATTGTTGTTATCTCTCCTTTTATGGATTAAAGTAATAGATACATTTGAGCCATATCTTTTTACTAATTCACTTTCAGCATATCCTCTTTTATAGGGTTCATCTTCCCAAAATTCTTTATCATCTAAATTAAAATCTTCAGTATAGGTTTTAACATTATTATCAAAATCTGGAAATATCTTTAAGGTATCTATTAACATATCAAATCTATTATGATATAATCTTTTAATTCCATCTTTAAGCATTTTCTTTTTCTTTATTATATCCCTTTTTGTATTATATAGACAAAGCCAATCATAGTCAAGATTTGTTCCCCATCTGGTTTGTTTACTACCAAAACCAAAGTTACCTAAACCATAATCATATGTTGTTTTATAGTATCCATCGTGATACTCTTTACCCTCAATATAAAATATTCTTTTACTCTTTATTAATCCTCTTGATACTGCCTGAAATGATACACCTATATCATATATCTGTTGCCTTAACTCCTCTACAAGAGTTGCTATTTCTGTATGTAGTTTTTTATGTTCCTTGATCGTAGTATCTCCATAATACATTTCCATATATTTATTTTTCATATTAGTTCAACCATTGTCTTTTCTTTTAGAGGTTCTATTCTATTTTCATCTACTTCTAATAGATATCTGGTTACTGATACCAATATACTCTCATTTAATACCTTAAGCACATAACTTAAATTTGTTTTTGATAAGTCTACATTTAAGAATACCTTAAAGTATTTCTTGTGGAAGGGTTCCCTTGTTCCTTTATTATATAAACCTAAATTAACATCATGAGCAGTAACTTCAACCCCTTTTATATCTAAACTATATAATCTATCCATAAACATATCAAGTCTTTCAAATTCATCTTTCTTAAAGTTTATGTTTAGGACACACATTAATTTATTATCTGTCCAATAGTTTTTCTCAAAGTATGCCCATATGTATTTAGTAATAAACCGAGTGGGTGTTTGTATTGTCAATTCTCCTATTTTCATTTTAGTTCTTTTTGTTTTTTTCATATTCTTTCTCCTTAATCTTTTCTAAATATATAATATGCTACATCTACTATTCCCTCTACTATAATTAAGGGAACAAATATATCAATATTAACTGATATATCTTGAGATAACCAGCATATTAATAAATATATACAAGTTATTATCATTCTATTTCCTCTTTATACCCACAAGTGGCTATCTTTGGACAACCTATAAATGTCTTGCCACCTGCCCCAGACCAGAATTTAATCATAGGTATATTACACTTTGGACACTTATCTCCTTCTTTCATTTCAATCACTCTATCAAATCTTCTATAATAGCCATAATATTATTAATTTCTATTGCTATAAAAGACAAGTTACCTTCTGTCAATTTAAGTTTATCCTTATTCTTTTCTACTAATTGTTTTAATTCTTCTATATGTTCTGTTAGTAAATCTACATTGTTCATTTCAATCATTCACTTGTCTTTAATTTTAATAATATTATATCTCCTTTTTCAATAGGAGTGTATAATATACTATATATGAAATTATCTTGATACCAATCTATAAGTAAAAAGAACATATCCTCATTAATATTTATTAAATTAGAGTTTAAGATTTTTCTTTTCATTTCAATCACTCATCTTCAAATGGATAGTTCGGATTTAATATCCTATGTTTTCCATTTTCATCTATTATATATAGAATATATGAATAAATATTATCATACTCACTAAAAGTAATTAGTTTCATTAATAGTCCTGCCTTTTATCTATCAAATATTTTGCTACCATAGAACCTATTATAGTTCCAAAGGATATACATAGATATAGTAGTATTCCTGTTTCAGCACTCATCTCTCCATACCTCTTTTTAATTGCATTAGTTTAGTGAATGTTATTCCCCCATATTCCCATAACCTATCATATAAGTCAAGCATAAATTCTGTGTGTTCACATCTCCAGATGTTATCTACCAATCTTGCATAACAAACACATTCATATTTAGAGCAATAAGTAAAGGTTGGTTTATGGGTAAATTTATTCCATTGTTTTTTATTGTATTGTTTTTGTAAGGATTTATCTTTAGCATATCTACAATTCATTTTAATAGTTCTCCCAGCAATTTATTCAGATATTGTAATTGACTTTTTAAATATGCTCTGTAAATTTCATCTTCCTCTTTTAGATTTTTAATCTTATAGTTTTCTGAATATATTATATTGCATAATTTTTTTATCATCTACCTCTCCACATAACAAATACATCTTCGGGATTATTGCTGTTTAATTCTATCAGGAAATCTGTTAATATCTCTCCCTTTTTTACAGCATCTTTTAGTTTACTGTTTACAAATAAAACTCTAACCTTATATAAATTAAAATCTTTATCTGTATGTTGTAATGCTAATATCTTTACTATCCCTATACAATCTATTGCTGTTCTTTTAATGCAACTATTTATAGGGGGATATTCGGATAACATCTAATTCTTTCCCTTCTTTTTATTATAAAGACCACAATATAAATTCATATATCCCAATATACTATCTATCTGCTCTTTGTTAAAGTATTTTCCACTTCTTTGTATCAGTAATCTTATCTTGATTACATCATCATTCACTATATCTTCTTTCATTTCAATCACTCGTTTTCTCTAACAAATTTTACCAGTTCATCACAGGACATTTGTTCTCTAATCATATCTACTAATGTCTTTTTATCCATCTTCATTAGTAGTTCATTACATCTATCCCATAATGGACATTTCAAACTATCATCTATCATTTCAATCACTCTACTTTACTATCTATTCTCCAAGCATTTGGTATTGGAAATGCACTACCTATAATTACTACTATCATTTTTAATCACTTTTTACCCTTCTTTTTATTTGTTCTAAAGATACTGCGTTTTCCTCTCTCTCTTTTCCAGATATACTTTCCCATTAATCCTTCTATTTTATTGTTTGTATTTCTATTATTTCTCTTTCTGGGTTGTTCTGGTTTTTTATAGTTAAGCAAGAAACTGCAATTAGTTTCTTTAATATGTGTTGCCTTTGCCTTCCTTCCTCTTAAATATTTCTGATGTATAGGACAATATACCATTCTTTATACCTCTTTAAAGTATTCCCTAAACTTTCCTAAATCTTTAGATAGGATATTCATACATTCTCTAACTGCTGTATTATATCCTTCCTTATATCCTTTGTTGTATTCATCATTCATATTTTCTATCTCCTTTTAATCTGTCTTGATAAATCCCTTTCCACACTTGACACAAATATAAACACCATCTTCCCAATACTCTATCTTATGTTTACATTGTTGCATATTTAATTCTCCATATTAGGACAAGTTTCTATTATATCCTTTCTCTTATTATACCTGTAACCATTACACTTATAACTATTGCTATCTGAAGCAATATGTAAACAAGTTTTTCTACTATCATAATGACACTTGAATTTATTTATATAGTGAATTGTTCTTTCAATTGGTATTTCCTTCATTAAGTAATTCCTTTTAAAGTCATATATGTATTCCTGATTAATTGTTAAATCTAATATATCTCTTAATTCATTTCCCTGAATAGTTAATTCACTTTTTCCTAATCCATTTATAGTATTGTAATCCATTAGATTAATATACTTACTCATATCATCTAATTGATTTTTATCTAAACGCAACATAGATATAATTGAGTGTTGTTTATCTAAACCTGATATACTATTTAATGTTCTATTGAAATAATATACATCTGGCTTATTAAAGACAATACATCTTAAAGCAACTCTATAACCAGCATTTATTAAATTCATTATTTCTTTTTCTCTTTGGCTATAAGATATAACTAATTTACCTTCTACATCAGGCATTTCTCTTGGATTAGTCATACTTGCAAGTATTAAGGTATTATCTTTTGGACTTACAATATTCTTAATCCTATCAAGGCATTTAGTTGTTATGATGAAAGTAACATCATCATCTATTTTTTCTCTACAATAAGCATAATGCTCTTGTAATTTTTTATTCAAACCTATTTCTGCCTTTTCTCCAAAGAATATTGCATCAGGTTTATTATAGTTTATAATATCTATTGCTAAATCTAACTGATTTTTATGCAATATATAACTATATAAACCATTAACAAAACAATACTTACACTTGTTTGGACAATTATTATCTGTAATCGTTGATAGATATGTTACTCTATTAAATTTTCCATACCTTCTATATAATATTCCATACTTTGCTAAACCTTTTCTTTTCTTGTAGATACGATAAGGTATAGCAACATACAACTTTAAGTAACTATACATTAATGCGTTTTCTTATCTATCTTTTTATTCTGATTATCTATCCAATTTTTTATATCTTCCCACTCTACTGCTGTGAACATCATTTAAATCATTCCTTTGTGTATATTTTTAGATGATTTTTAATGTTTCCACTACCACACTTTAAACATCTATATCTATCTAAATCATCTATCTTCCCACAATTTAAGCATAGTGTAGCCATTATTTATTCATCTCCTTTTGATCCATTTATATATTATACCCCTTCATTTAAATTCACTTTACAGAGTATAATTTAAGCAAACACCAAACACTATTTTCAACCCATACCCTAATGCATCTAAATCGTATGCCTAATGTGGTTTCTACTCACAGCATTTGCTTGTTACATTAAGCAACATTAATGGTAATGTTTAAAGTTCAATTACATTACCGACAACTTGATATTGCTTACTGCCTATTAGAACTCTACCAAACATACGATAACCTTTGTTACCAGATGAGAATTTGGTTTTTGTTCCTTCAACAGTTCCTAATGGTATTGCAAAGATGTCATTACCATTTTTGGAAGTTCGGATTTTAGTCATATCTGCCATAGATATTTTCCTCCTTTTCAGTTCGGTTTTTTAAGGAAACCTATAAAAACCTATTGCGTTTTTAACCATATATAATATCATTATTCTCTTTTTGTTTTTGTTTTATCTTTACTCTTTTTATTGTTTGCTCTATTATATACTGATGAGTGCATACTGCTAATTCTTTTTTAGTGAATTTCTCTTGTATTAATTCAAGCAATACATCATCTTTGTTTATGAATTCTCCTTTTAATATCATTGTTGATAATCTACTGCATTTCTTTCCCCATTCTTTTTCTTCTTCACTACTTATCGGTTTATTCATTATACCATCTCCCTTTTATTAATATATTTTTTATAGCATTTTTTACAATAGTGTTTACCATCTACAAAATAAAATGTTTCATAGATGTTAGTTAAATCCAAAGCACATTTACAGCAGTTCATTTTATTCATCTTCTTTATAACATTTTAAAATCAGATACATAATTATCTTTAAAATATACCCTAATGATTTTCTTTTTATCATCTATGTATCTGATGTTTTCTATTTCATCTATCATATATATCTTCCTTATTTATTCAGGATTTTGTTTAGATTTTCCAGATTTTTATTTATCTGGATTAATTCCCTTACAGTTTCCTTCATTAATCCTTCTATGGTATATAAATCCATAGTATCATCTCCTATTATAATATGAATAATTGTATAATTAATTCTGCTTCTTCTTCTGTGCAACCACATATTTTATTTAATTCTTTCTTTAGATTTTCCATTTTATTCATCTCCTTTATTTATATTTAGGGGGGAGAGTAAGATAGAGTGTAAGGATTATATACCTTATATCCGAATTGAACGGACAAACCCATTATAATATATAATGGAAACCTGATACTATATTTTATATAGTATAACCACAGGACAAACGCCACACTCTATCCTTGTTTTTAATGTTCCTGCTTTATTCAGGAAATTGCGTTAGATTTTAGAGAATAGGATAGAAAGATAATATTAAAAGTAACATTAGTTTAATTAAAACATAATGCTATTATCTGATATATCTATCCTATTCGTATCACTTGTTATCACTTGTTCCGATAGATATTACTTGTATTACACTTGTAATATCCATAAGTGTTTGATGAGAATTACCAAAACTCAAAGGTGTCTATATACCTTATTTAATTTGGGTAAGGTAATTTTTTTACATTAACTCATAATGTCTTATAACCTTTTTAAAATACAAAAGGGATATTATAAATTGATAATCATAATAGGGATTATCATTAGATACAATATATTAATTATTGCATTAATCCTTAAATGCTGATACGAACACAACAATATATTATTAGTTAATTACTTATTATATATCTATTCTCACTATTAGATATATAACTTTCAATAACTTTACTTGTGAGAATGTTTGTTCTCAACCCTAACCCAAAAAAATTTCATCACTTATAAAGGTTGCCCAAAACTTTATAAAGGTTGTGTCCAAACTACTTAAAGATTTCGGAAGAAAATTTCACTCAACAGGAATAATATAAATATAGAGATTTAAAAATTTGGGGGTAAAAAAAAATTAAAAATTTAGTCAAAAATCGGATAGGTAATATATATCACAACTCTAATCTATCAGGTAATTATATAGGGATTTTATATTATAACAAATACTAATACAGATATTTATAACTACTTACAGATACCCCCTATAAATACATTTAAACACCATTTAAATCAATTCTAAAGCAAAAACTATTATTATTAATGGTTAATAGTCAATTAAAAATATCTATGCTTAAATCAAATTTACATAAGGATAATATATTAATGCCTAAATAAAAATACAACAAAAAAAAAATAAAAGATAGAGAAGATTAATAATCTTCCCATATATATTGCCCTATATCATAGTCATCTCTATTTTTAATGTGTTGTTCATCTGTCATAGGTTTTAAATGTGTATCTTTACATTTAATAGGATATTTCTTTAGATTATTAATTACAGGAACAAACATCTCATTATAATATTGTCCACTTTGTAATTGTTTGATTAATCCTATTAGATATTCCACATTATATTTAGGAAATGCCCAAGCATAACCATTTTTATCATAAGAATAATATAATTTATTCTTAATCGCCATTACTTTCTGTTGTATCTGCTTTTTATCTAATGTGGTATCTGTAAGTATAGAATTAATAACAGAGTATAACTGTTCTGATATAATACCCCTGCCTAAATTCTCTATTATATTATCAAAAGATTTGTTCCTTATTAAAAACAACATATCTTTTATAATAGATACTGCTTGTTCCCCTGATACCATTTTATATTCTTTGTATCTACCATTATATATTCTTTGGGAAATATCCTTTGCCCACATTTTTAATGCGTTTTTATATTGTAATCCTGTAATATATCCCCAAGTTGATATTAGATTACATATAAATCTTCTTGATATAATCTGTTGTCCATTATGGGTAGTCATTTCTGATATTACTTCTGTTTTCTCAACCCCTTTTACTGTAATAAAGGAATTAGGTAATGTGTCTACTTTATATTCCCCTATACTACCAAAATTATGTTGTGGTAATTTACTAATTTGGTATCCTGTCTTTGTATTACCCATTAATATAGGAACAACTTTCCCATATCTATTAGTTTGTTCATAGGTATTTAATCTTTGGGCAACTGTATAATTATTAATAGAGATGTTCTTTCCCTTATTATTAATTAATTCACTATCGACAAATTCCCTGCTTTTATTTATATTCTCTAATACTTTTTTCATTTTTATTCATCTCCTATATATATATTTTCTTTTATTAAATTCTGACACCTGACTATATCTAATTGTGTTTGTTCACAACCATTATATTTACCTGCACAACCCCTGCATACTATATTTTTAATATTATTTATATCTTTCATATTAACTCACCCAACCATTTCTACCATTATAGTAGAGTTTTTTATATTCTTTTTCACTAACATCTAATAGATGTTGCATTTCATCTGCCTTTTTATTGCCTTTGGTATTTATATTCTCTTTCATATATATATCTCCTGTCGGTTTTCATTTCTGTATCTTATAGGCATTTCTACCTTATAAAACTTTCGGTTGCTCTAAATACTAATATTTAAAAGACAACCCCACAATTATATTCCGTTACAATTATAATACTCTCCTAATTAAATCACGGATTAAACTTTATTGCGTTATGGTATTTATATTCATCTTTTACCATAAATATTTTAAATTCATACACGCATTAATATATAAATATAAAGATAATAATTCAAATATCATTCTAATATTTTTATAGAAACACGCATTATAATATATATAATATATAAATATTAATATACTAATCACTTATATATAAATCCTAAAATAAAAATTCTTCTCCTGTTAAATTATTTATATCCCCCCACTTTTATAATATTCACAAATATAATAATCATTTAATTAAAGTCCTTTATATATTAATCATTACTATAAAATTATTTATATAAAAATCAGCAATATATTTAGGTTTGTATATTAATACTTATATATAATTCATTATTATATTAATCAATTTAATTAAGTTATTTATATATATACCCCAGTTATAATAATTCTTTTATATTATTACTTATATACTAATGATTAAATTAAAACCACTTTTATATAATTTATTTATATATTTCTCCTTATATATTTACATTTTTATATTAATCGGATTTATATAAATGATCAAATTATATTAATATTTTTATAAAAATCAGGGGATAAAAATGTTGCCCTGCTTGACATTGTATAGCACGGCAGTCCCACGCTTATTATTATAAACTGACTTAAATATATATACTATTATATATATATCATAATATCAAAAAATATATATAAATATTATTATATAAGGAGAAGAATAAAAATCGGAGTGTTAGCGTGGAGCGTGTTAGCAAGTAGCATGCCAGTCCCACGCCTCTTAATATTCAATCAATTATATATTAAAGATAGGATAAAAATACCGTGGGACTACCTTGTTATATCTTATCATGAGGCCTGCTAACCATTCACAGGGGGGTCCCACGCCCCCTGCTAATCCTTCTCACGAAGGTCCCACGGTCCCACGGAGTCAGGAAACAATTATATAATTGATCTTATATATAAATACCGAGATAATAAATAAAACCGAAAGTATTATATATATAATACTACATAGGGTATATTATAGGAAGTGAAAAAAAATGAACATAGAAGAAATGGAAACGCTTTTAAAACAAGCGTTAAAAACAATAGAAGAAAGCAAGAAAACCACCACCAAGAAAGGCACAAGAAAGAAAGCCACCAAGAAAGCCACCCCACCCAAGAAAGAAATAAAAACCCCTGAAGTTCCTTACAGTGCCGTCAAAGAGATTTTAGAAAATATGAAACCTGAAGAAAATATATCAAGATTTGGGATTTTATATAATTCTGAAAATCCTTACTCAATCAGTGGTAAAGCAATAGAAAAATTTTATATCGATTATAATATAAATGCTTATAAAAAATGGTATTTATCTTATAGCAACAAAGATATTATAAACGATATGCAATTAAAAAAACACCCAAAATCTAAAAAGCAAAATATAAATGCAAGAATAAAAATCATTGATGAGAAATTAAAATCAAAGCCAAAGAATAAAAATGTAAATCAGCAGGAAAAAATAAACGAGTTTTTATTAAAACAAATGGATAAATTAGAGGGAATGATTTAAAATGCAGGAGAAAAATAAAATAGAAGAAATAATAATTGAAACTTGGAAACGCCTTGGATTTAATCCAAACAATTAAATAAAAATCTTCTTATTTTTTTTGTTTATTTATTATTATTCATCTATTAATATTTATTTACTTATATTAAAGATCAATTATAAAATCATTTATATATTTATGTTTATATAAAAATCTGGCGATTTTACCGTGGGACGGGGCTGACAAGAGATAGCAGGCCTGACAATGTCTAGCATGGGGGTCCCACGCCTCACTCTGTGCGTGAGAATGTCTAGCATGGTCGGCTGGCCTAAAGAACCTGCTGGAGTATGATAAGGTATAGCATGGTAAGATATGACATAGAGTGGGACTAGGGTCCCACGTGATCAGTCCCACACCGAAAGGTATATAAGGCCATACTCTATATAGGATATTGGACACAACCCGTCCCCTGACGAGGGTGGCGAAAGACCAGCGGGGACGAACCGTGGCGGGGCCTCAGAAGAGGTGTGTTGGCGGTGGGGTTACCCTGCCGTCTAAAATATATATCAGGGGTGGGACTTCCCTGCTGGAGATCCACACGAGGGTCCCACGGGCCACCCAACTTAACGATCGTGAATATCTGAAAATATAGATAACTATATATACCCACTATTGCATATATAATAATAGAGGTAATGACATGAATGGTCTAGAAGAATTAAAGAGGCTAGCTACATCAGATAGTACAACAGAAGAGGATAACTATATAATGCAGGCTATCTTACATAAGATAGACTTCCCGAAAGCTATCGTAACATCGGGCATCGTATATCTTGAGGGACGAGGCACAATAGATGCTCCACCGGCTCCTATTTGTTCAGTGGCCAAAAAGATTTTAGAGGCCATCAATAATTTATAATATTTTTTTTATATAATTATTTTTATCTTATTTTTCTATATAAATCTTGATCGTGGGACTCCTAAATTAACGATCGTTAACTGAGGCCTCTTAATATCGAAAGATATATAAAGGGATAGTGCATATAAGATACTATGACATCTGACATGACTTGCCCCGAATGTGAGGGCACCGGTATAGACGAGGAAGACGGCCTTCCTTGTGATTTTTGTGATGGTGAGGGTAGAATAGATTGTCCTTAATCATCTTCTTTTTTTTATTTATTTTTCATAATTTAATTCATGTTTACCGGCATTTTATTTTCACATTTTTATTCTTGTTTACCGATATTAATATTATTGATCGTGGGACTACTATGTCAATTTGTAGCATGCGTGGGACAGTCCCACAGGCCTGCTAGACACACTCTAGCATGCCAGTCCCACGGTGGGACTAATGGGCTTCAGGATAGCTTAAAATTGATCCTCAGGCAAAAGAGGAGGAGGGGGAGGTGAGGCATATTAATCTCCCTCTCTCCAGATATACTTTATCACATCTTTTAAAGCTCCTGTTAATTCGAGCCTATCGTTGTATATTTGTTTATCCACACAATTTGTTATTACTTTAAGCATCGTTAATACTTCCTGTTCCTCTTCTCTGTTTAGCATTCGTTAAGCACCTCCTTTATTAAATCGTAGTTTTCCACTCTGTTTATTGTTATGTATATTAACTCGGTGTTATCTTCAAGTATTGTTATATCCTTGTTTATAAAGAATTTTTGATAAGTCAAATCATCATTTTCTATTTTATATATATGATGTTCTCTTATTACGGCATAATCTGGAAGAGGCATTTAATCCTCCTCCTCGTATATTAGTTTTATGTGTCTGCCGTCTTTAGTTAATATGTCGATGTCCTCGTTATTTTCGAGGTGTTTTATGTCACCTGCGTTTAAATAATATCTTTCTATTTTATCGTGGTAGTTTATCATTTTAAAGACCCCCCCTAAAAGAAATTGAAAGGAGGAATTTTTTGTATTCCTCTGAATTTGGTTTGTTGTTTGCTAACCAGTCAGCCTTTGGGTGGTGGACTTTTAGAATTGTTATAATGTTGTTTGGGTTATCGTTTTGTTTGTTGCCGTCTATGTGGTGGACTTCATATTCAGGCTTTACGAATATATTTAATTTTCCGTTTTTGTTAGGTTTTAATTCAAAAGCGTTTTGGTTTTTTAGAAAAGCAATAAATACGCTGTAATTTATACCGCTATATCTGGTTCTAATTCTTAATCGGTGGTTGTTTCCTTCCGATAAACCAGCCTTATTATTTTGCTCTATTATTTTAGGAAATAAATTTAAATGTTCTGATATTATTTCCTCGTTTAAATCATTTGCCTCTATTATTTCGGTTACTTTTTTATTCATCTTTTTTGCCTCAATACTATATATGCAAATAGAGTATATAAAGGTTTCGATTTAATCAAGATTTAAGGCTGTTGCTTAACTACATTTATATATAGACTATATAATATTATTCATTATTATATTTCTTTTTGAATAATAATAATCGGCTGTCCAATTAACGATCGTTAATCGGTGCCAACTCACAAGGCTTGATAGACAATGTATAGCACGGTATCTACAAAGTGATAACTAATACGAAGTATTAGTTATCATCTATAATCTACATTCTCAACAGGAGTAATATTCAATATTCATAATTGATTATTGTTTCCCCTGACACATAAACGAACCTTAAAAAGAAATGATATGGCTATATTGGTGCTTAGTTATCCACCTCCGGTGTAACGCAATTCTCCTATGGGTCTCCCTTAATCTAAGCCGCATTACCTGGAAATAACTTTTTTGTTATTTTAGTATATATAGCATAGCAATTTTTTTGTAATATATCGTTATCCATACACATTTATATATATCTACTAGTATATAAAGGTTTCTATGGGCCTACAGGAGGGAATAGGGATATTAGAGATATGGCGGCCAACATATAATATAGTGAAGATAGAGGAATATTTTTATGTCCCCTAAAATAGGTTATAAGATTTGTAGCAGATGTAGCAAAGAATTACCATTAGATTGTTTTTATAAAAATAAAGGAAATAAAAGTGGTTTTGATTCTTGGTGTAAAAGTTGTCATAAATTTTATACCCAAAATGAATATAAACAAAAACATAATAAAAACCAGGCTAAATATTTTAAATCTTTAAAGGGTAAAGAATCTATCAAAAAATACCATCAATCTGATAAAGGAAAGAAAGCTATTAGAAGAGCTAACAGAAAAGCTAATAAAACAGAAAAAAGAAAAAAACTGTATCGAGCTAATAAAGCTCGTAGGAAAAGAGATTTAAAATGGATTCCATTTATGGATAATCCATTTCCAGATGATGTCGAAGTAGATTGGCATCACATAAATGATTTGATTGTTATTCCATTACCAAGAAAGCTCCATCAACATAACTTAGGAGTAAATCATAGAAGTAAATGCAATAACATCATAAATCAAATATATGGTATAGATGAAGGTTTATTTAATGATAATTGTTAATCGTGGAGCGGCATTGCTAAGCCGAGGTTGATGGCGGGCATTCAAATTACTCTCTAATTTGTTTATTTTAGATTAAACCATATAATTATGGCAAACGTTTGTAAGATTGTAAAATATGGCCTTGAGCCTGAAGTTGATCCTTTGCTGGATCAAGGCATTAGCCTAGACAATATAGCTGAACAAGTTAAATCTAACCATCCAGAAATAATAGATTTATCAGGATTATCAGCTATGGCTATAATGCGTTATAGAGATAAAAGGGACAAGGATAACATAGAAGAAGATTTAGAAGATGGCAATGATCCCGTGGATACATTTTTAAAAGAATATAATGAAGCAATTAGGAAACTAATGACTAAAAATGAAAAGTGGGATGATAGAGTAGAAGAACTCTGGCAAGAGTGTAAAGATGATGCTTCTATAATAGAAAAGGCTAAAATAATAAAAGAGGCAAGAGATAACAGAGAGCAATCTAAAAAAGAATGGAATGCTCTTGCAAAGTATGGTGTGAGACAAACCTCCAATATATATAATATAAATTTGAAAAAAGAGCAAAATACAAAAATAATGCTTTTAAATTGGAGTAAGGAGATATTAGATGGTTTATGCTCCGAATGTAAATCAAGAAGTAGAAACAAAATTATGAAATTAATAGAGGAGGAAAAATAATATGGCAACAAAAACGAAAACTATGACTGTACCGTCATATGATTGGAAAATAACGGCAATAAAATTCTTTAAACAGTTCTTATTGGTAGCCATTCTAGCAGGTATACTTTGGTCGATAGAAGAAGGTATTCCAGAACTTGTATTAGAATACCCACAATATGCAGCTATACTCTCTTTGATATCTGCAGTAGTAGTAGCATTATATAACTATATAAAGCACTACAAAGATACAGAAGAAGTACCAGTTTAGAATTTAGACTTATGTTGGCACAAATGACTCCGTTAAATACGATCGTTAACTCGTTTAATCAATTGGTAACATAAGGCCATGCCTAATGGTTCCTTTTGATACTGGAGAATCTGGTGATTCCTATATAAATCGGTAAACAATACGCAAGAAACCAAATGGTATGTAATTTTATGTTATTAAGAGATAAAAGATACTATGGCAAAATTTGACCTATTTAAAAAGCTACCTAAAGCTTTCCTAGGAATGCTTATCGGTATCGTCTTTGGCGGTATTGGTGGAGCACTATTTGCTGATGTAGGATTTGCATCTTACTTAGCATGGGAAGAAATCTTAATTTTCTTAGGTGCTTTGTTCGGTTTCATAGTCGGTTGGCAAGACGAATAAATAGTCTAGGCTAACTAGGAAAAAACACTTTATGTTTTTATGTTTTATTTCTTTCCTTAATTATGGGAAATGATGATCTAGAAGTTCTCAAATATTCTATTAACCCTATACCATTCATTGAAGAAATCTTAGGATTAGATGTAAAATGGTTCCATAGGGAATGGATAGAAACATTTGAGAAGAGTAGTTATGTGTCTCTACAAGCTCCTAGAGGACACGGAAAAACTACAATAATCGGAGCTTATATGATTTGGAGGATCGTAACAGATCCCAATATTAGAATATTAATAGTTACAATTAATCAAGATAAAGCTAATGAAATGATGTCATTCATTCAGCATCATCTTGAAAATAATGATAAATTAAAAGAAATATTTGGAGAGCAGAGAGGTTTCTCAAAGAACTGGTCTCGATCCAGTCTTAGAGTTATGAGAGCTGGTAAAACAGGAATAGCTCATAAAGAGGATACATTATCTGTTCTTGGTATAACCTCCTCAATGGTAGGGGGACACTACGAATTAATAGTGTTAGATGATATAACGGACCAACAAAATTCAAGAACTGAACACAGAAGACAGGAATTAGTTCGTTGGTACAATCTAACTCTAATGCCCATGCTTGAACCTGACGGTAAAATATTATCTATAGGAACAAGATGGCATGAAGATGATATTCACAGATACCTACAAGAATCATCTCGATTTAAACATAAGAGATATAAGGCAATACTAGATGATGAGAAAAAATCTGTATTATGGCCCGAGAGATTCAATTATGAGAAACTCCAAGAAATCAAGAGAAGTATAGGAAGTGTAGGTTTTGAATTACAATATCAAAATAATATAATCTCTTCAGGAGATTCGCCCATTAAGATGGAATGGGTACATAACTCTACTAATAATTTCAGGATGCCCACTCCTCAATATGATGTCTATATGGGAGTAGATTTTGCATCAAAGGGAGAAGAATCTGATAATTTCTCTATAACTATAGTGGCTATAAAGGATGGAGTTATATATGCCTTGGATGGACTAAGGACAAACCAAGCATCACTATTTCACCAATTTGAATTAATAAAATCATATTTCAATAAATGGCAGCCAATAAAGATAGGAATAGAACAGGCTGCACAACAGAAGATGATAGTAGATCAATTAGTGGAATCTACTACACTACCGATAGTACCCATCAAATCATCCATAGTAAGTGACAAGATGAGTAGAGTACAAAGATTATCGGTATTTTTTGAGACTGGAAGGATATTAATGAATCCAAATTTAACTAGTTGGGTGGATGAATTAATAATGTTTCCGAGAGGGATGTATGATGATACAATCGATAGTCTATCATTCGCTATACAAAGCTCCCAGATAGAGACAGAGGATGATAAAATGGTAGATTGGGGACAGGTTAAAAATATGATAGCATCGTCCAAGAGAAATTCAGGAAGATCATCAAATGTTAGAAAGAAATATACAATAAAGAAAATTTAGTAAAGAGGTATGAATGACAGAAGAAATCTATATAGGTGGAAAGGATATTTCTAGGTATATTTCAGCTTGCTTCTTTTCTCTAGGAAAGGAGAAAAATATAAAAATAGTAGCAAGAGGAAATAATATTAAGAGGGCTATTGATATATTGGCAATCTTGGTTAGAGATTACCTAGAGAATCCAGAATATGAAATAAAAGTTGGAAGTGAACCATTTGAGAAAAGAAATGTATCCACAATTGAGATATCATTATCCGGAATCAAAAAAGGAAACTTAGAAAGAAAAGTTAAAAAGACTGAATAATTGAGGTTAAATAATGGGGTTAAGAAGTTCTATTCGTAATTTACTTTCCAGACCAAAACCAAAGAGGTCTATATTTTTAGACGAAAATGGTAAACCAAAAACCATAATAGCTACTGGTAAACAAAAGTCGGGTGGAGGTTCTTCAGGTAGAAGTGATGCTCAATTAAAGGCTTTCTGGAATTATTACGAGACTGATGGTACTGTATTTGCGGCCATAAATACTACTGTATTCAATACAGTTATGGTTGGATATACTTTGACCTCTAGTAATGAAGAGGCTAAAAATCTAATTAGAGACTACCTAAGTAGAATTAATTTAGATTTAGCACTCTTGACAAATGTTAGATATGCACTTGTATTTGGCGATGCTTTTATAGAAATAGTTAAAAATAGTAAGGGAGACGTAACAAGCCTAAAAACTGTTGACCCGATAACCTTTGTAATAAATACAGATGAGTATGGTCAGACAGAAAGTTATCAACAGAAAATAGGTGGAGTATTACAGAAAACTATCCTCAAACCAGAGGATATAATTCACTTACAATTATTTGATAGACCAACTTCTCCATATGGACTATCTCTAATACAACCAGCTCAGGATGCATTAGATAAAAAAAGAGACACTTCTGATGCTCTAGCTAATGCAATCATTAGACACGGTACACCAAAGTACCTAGTTAAGGTTGGTAGTGAAGAGGATTTTCCTCCTGATTCAGCATTTACTGATCTAAAGAGTGAACTAGAAGATATAACGGAAATTAATGAAATCATTATACCGGGATTAATAGATATTAGTACTATAGACGAAAAGGGTATACCGGGTGTAGAGGAATATTCTGATATATTCCAGACGGAATTAATTATATCCATGTTATGTCCTGAGGAAGCTTTGGGATTAGGAAGAGGTTCCACTGAAGCTACAGCAACCGTAAAACAAATGATGTTCGAGAGAGTTATAAGGTCCTTCCAGTTAAGGATATCAACTCAATTAGAACAAGAATTAATTAGACCAATTTTGGATGAAAATGGATTCAACCTAGAAAAGAATCCTCAAAATATGGTCAATATGAGATTTAATTCTGTCACGGATGCAGATGAAGCGGTAAAGGCTAAATGGTTAGGAAATCTATTTAGAGGATATGATCCAAGACAGGGAGAAAAGAAACCCTTTACGGTTGATGAGGTTAGAGCAATGTTCGGGTATGGACCCATGTTAGAAACAGATGAAGAAGAAGAACCAAAGCCAACACCGGAAAAAGAACCGGAAGAAGAGCCAGAAGAGACATCTCCAGAGGAAGAACAAGAAGAACCCGAAGATGTTGAGGAAGAAGAGGGAGAAAATGAAGAAACAGAAGAAGAATGAGAGAAGTCTTCACTTTCCAATGGTTCCCTTTAAATATGATAAAAAGATTTTAACAAAGGCAACTGATGTTAGAATCTATAGAGACACAATTCTTCTAACACCAGGAGAATTCTCTGATGCCATAACAAGATCTCCAGTCACATATACTGAAGAAGCTATATCAAAGACTGCAGATAAATGGGCAGAGAATTATCTTAATTTAGACCATTCATATGAAGTATTAAAGAGACTAGGTTTTATAAAGAATACCTACTTTAAGAAAAAGGATGGAACCGTTAGAGGAGATCTCTATATATTTCCAATAACTCAATCGGCTAAGGATGTCATTAAACAAATAGATGCAGGTTTGGTTAATTGGTTATCAGTAGAAATAACTACACAAGATTATTGGGACCCAGAAACAAATAAGAGATTTGCCGATGATATTACCTATATAGGAGCCGCTATTGTAACTATGCCTGCTTGTGAAAATAGTAGAATTATTGAAGATGGCCCAGAGCCATATAAGTGGTGAAAATGACAAAAGAGAAGAAACTAATTATATGTTCATTCTATACAAAGTGTAAAAACTATCCAGAAAAGTGTGAACACTGCAAATGGAATGGAGCAATTGATCTAGGCGATTATTTAGTTTTAGAAACAAAGGATGGAAGGACAATTAGATATTTATGAGTAAGGACAAAAAATTATTAGTAAGAGGTTGTCCTCTCTGTGATATCTTTTTGGACAATAATCCTAAGACTAAATTATATTGGCCAGAGAAAATAGAAGATATAAAGGACTCAGAATTTATAATAGTGGACTGTTTAACCTGTAAAATACCAATGGTGGTTTATCAGGATCACGTAACTACTGTTACTAAAGAAGCCTGGGGAAGAGTTTTATATCGGACAAGAAAAATGTTTGGTGGAGGTATATCTTTAAGGTGTAAACCTAGAAAGATATTTGATCACTATCACTGTCATGTTACTAATATAGAGAAAAATTATGCCAGTACCAAAAGAAGGAGAGAGTCGTTCTGACTTTATAAGTCGTTGTATACCATTTGTAATACATGAGGGTACAACAAAGGATCCTAAACAGGCAGCTGCTATTTGTCATAGCATCTGGAGAAAACATCATCCAGGAGCTAAGGCTGAAAAGGCTAGTGATGTACAGGCTTTAATATTTGATAAACCTAAATTCAATAGACAATCAGCAATTCGTTGGGCAAGGGGACATGGTTTTAAAACCTATACTGATAGAGAAACGGAAAATACAATAAGATTAAGACAATTTCCTCCAGAAAAGTGTCTAAGGTCTGGTGGGATGAAACAACTTGAGGAAGGAGTTCAGGCATATATATGTCCTACTGCTTCTAAAGTAAAAAGTGAGATTAACGAGATTAAGTCTCAATTAATTGAAGTAAAGAAAAAAATTAAATAATGTTTTAATGTATATAAGAAAGAGAGAGAGAGGAAGGAAATAAAATGACAATATTAGGTGGGTATGAGACAAATACAGATGAAGATATTCGTAATGTAAATGTCTCCTATGTATCGGGCTCAATTCCAAGTAGCCAAGGGAATTTTGGCTTATTGGTAGTACCTGCTATTAATGGAGGTATAATTAGCTCTTCAAATCCATTGCCATTTGTGACTACAGAACAAAACTATGCTATAAATGGAGACAGCATAGAAATAGGTGGGATAAATGATGATATAGGAGAAACTTACGAGGACATTTCAAATTTTGATCAGGATAATAATTATCTTTCAACTACAATGGGATTAATGGTTTCATCTACAGCTTTAGGAGATAGATATAATACTTGGGGATCTGGCTCTTTATCTGCAGCTTATTCGGGTGGAGCTAGAGTAGTAAGAGTAGAATATTTAGACTCAAATTGGGATACTCAAACAGTAGATATTTATATGAGTGGACAACAACCTAGATTTATAGCTGATGATATTTATAGACTTCAAAATGTTAAAGTCGTTTATGCTGGGGTTAGTGGAGCTGCTGCAGGAGATATATATGTAGCTTCTGGTGGAACAAAATATCTTAAGATAGATGCAGATTCAAATGAATCTTACGGAGGGTTCTATTATGTACCTAATGGTAAAGACTTAGTGATTACTGATGCATTTTGTTATCCAAGATTGGATAATGGAGCAGCCTTGGAATTTGTATATAGAACTGAGGTTCCTTATGAAGTTGATGGTACAACTAGATATACTGAACAGTACATATGGGCTGGTTCATATACAAGTGGCTCAAATGGAACAATAAATATGGCTCCAAATATGAATACTCCAATAATAGTGCATGATAAATGCAGAATAAGGATGAGAGCTAGAGCAGGAAGTAATGGAACCGCTAAGGCTATAGGTTATTTTAGGGGTTATTTAAAGGATGAATAGATTTCCTTAATAATTATTGATATGTAATTAATACTAAAAATCATATGACTAAATTAGAGAAACTTAGGAATACTACCATGGAATTAGAAAATGATTTGGAGAAGGCTGAAATTAAAAGAGAAGAAGCTGAATTACTTAGACAGGAGGCAGAGAAAATCAGAGAATTAGCAGAAAAGGCTAGAGATACTGCTGAACAGGCTAGAATACTTGCAGAACAGGCTAGAGATCTAGCTAATATTCTAAGAGAAAAGGTATATTTAAAAAGAATAAAGGAATTAGAGAAACATGGTTGAACTTAATTCTCTGAAGAGACTAACAATGGAGTTAGCAGAAGAAATTGAATATGATGAACACGGTAAAGTATGGAAATTTATAACTCTTATATTAGATTCCGTAAATTCACCAGCTGCAATTATTGGAGCTGACCATACATTATTATATATTAATAAAGAAACAATAAAAAGACATGCTATACAAGGATTTGATATAGAGGATGAATTAGGTAAGACAGTAAGGAAAACAAGATTCTGTAGACCTCTTGAAATGGATTGTAGTAAATGTCCAATAATGAAATCTATGGAAACAAAAGAGGTATATACAATTGATTATAAGAGTGATATAACTGGAATCTTATATAAGATGATTTGTATACCGTTAGTCTTTGATGGTGTCTCAGGAGTACTTGCAATATTGAGTGATAAGAATGGTAAATGAATTTGATAAGTGGGATTTAAAGCAAGCTGAGTGGAGAGGATATGCTCTCAGAGCTCTTGAGGATATGAATGGAGAGATAAGAGACATGAAGAAACAATTTACTAGAGTGGAGAAAAAAATAGATAAGGTAAATTCTAGATTAACTAATACTCAAATTAAATTAGCTACTCTATCAGGGGTTGTCTCTTTAATAATTACACTTTCAGTTAGTATATTAATAAATGGTATAAGTTAATGAATAAAAAAATAGATATAACTATAGAAGGGCAAAAAGTACCAAAACTAACTCAAGATTTTTTGAATCTGAATATTTACAGTTTATTCTCAAAAATATTAAAGTGTGAGTATAATGATACTCCTAAGTATGTTAATATAAATTATAATAATAGTCAAAAAACTGAGAAGAGTGAGTCCGATAATGTATCCATAATTCCATTTGCCTTAAGAGGTAATATAGATAGGATAATTGAAAAATCTTCCGATGGTAGAAGAATTATAGCTGGATATGCTAATGTAGCAATTGTTGATTCTGAAGATCAATTTATTCCAGTAGAAACCCTAGAGAAGGGAATAACTAGTCTATTGGAGGATCCCCACTATTCAAATCTGATGTTAGTACATCAGAGTATACAAATAGGAAAGATAATTAAAGAATTTAAGGATCTCACTACACATGTTGACGATAAAGGTTTATTTATTGTTGCTGAGATAAGAAAGGATATTAAGACCGCAGACGAAATATGGGAAAGTATATTGGACAGTGAAATCAATGGCTTTTCAATAGGTTGTGAGGTCGTTCATTCTCATGAAAAATGTAATGATGAAAAGTGTATTACAATTTTAGATGAGATTAATATTTTTGAGGTCAGTGTTTGCACAAAACCAGTAAATAAGGAATCAGGTTTTGTAGTGGTTTCAAAGTCTCAGTTTGGAGATGTATGTGAAACATGTCAAATAGAAATAGATAAAATGTCCGAAGAGGATAAAACAAAAAAAGAAAAGGCAGAAGATGCAAAGACAGAAGATACTGAAGACAAGAGTGAAGAAACTGCAAAAGAAGAAACATCCGAAGAGAAATCTGAAGAGGAACCAGAAACAGAAGCAGTTGAAGAAAAAAAATCTATTGAAGAACTCATTTCTGATATAAATAGACGAGTAAATGCTCTTGAAGGTATATTAGCTGAAAAACAAGAGGACGAGGAAGAAGACGAAGAAATGGAGGAAGAAGAGGAAATAGTAGAAGAATCTTCAACCGATGAAAAAGAAACGAAAGCTCCTACTGAGAAAAAACAAGAACCTGAGGAAGATAAAGAACCTGAGGAAGAAGAGAAACCAGATGAGGAAGAAAAACCATTCCCCAACAAATCTTTTGATGAGATATTAGAAAAATTAAGTTCAATAGCAGATAAACTCTCTAAGGTTGCTGAAGACGATGAATTAAAACTTGCAGTTAAGGCTAGAGATGATCAGATTGAGGCTCTAAATCTTAAAATCAAAAAATTATCCAAAGACGAAGAAGACAAAGAAGAAGAGAAAGAAGAAGAACCAGAAAAGGTTGAGGATAAAGGAAAACCCAAGACTCTACAAGCTGATACAGAAAATATAGAGCTGGAACAAGATAATCCAATCAAGGTCGAAAGAGGAATCGTATACTACAAAGAATAAATGTTCGATGTAAATCTAGAAAATGTTAATAAATAAAGGAAGATAAATATGGCATTTACAACTTCAACAAGTCCAAGTGAAGACATTATAGTCCAAGAGGGTACCTTTGCATTCGATTTCGATGCGTCAGGTTCCGTCTACGCTGGTCAGGCAGTTTATTGTAATCATACGATGGCAGTAGCTGCACCAAGTACAGGACAAGATGCACCAGTAGGGGGTTGTGTAGGTATTGCTGCTTATGATCAAACAACTGGTAATCCAGTAGCAGTATATGGACCAGGAAACATTTGCAGAGCAATTTATTCTGGAACAGCTTGCAGAACAGGCGATATTCTATATTGTGGTGACTGCGGTAAATTAGAAGAATTTACTGGTGGTTGGGTACAAGCTTCTGGTGTTAAATTCTTAGCCTTAGAAAATCAATCTACAGCAAATGGAACTGTCAAAGTATTGATATTCTAGTCTTAATGTAGAAAGTATTATTTTAATTAAAGTATGTCTCTTATGTCAATAATAATGTGAAAAGTATGAGTAAACTTACAAAGCTTTTGGAATTTGGTTTTGCAGGTAATGCAGAACAATCAAGAATGCTCAACAAGCAATCCTTCAAGAATGCTGTTGGCAAAGATATCCATACTCTCTTACAAAATGAAAGAACAGCAATTACTGATTCAACTTTAGTACAGGAAGAAGTTTACAAAACTGTAATTGAAGGTACTGAACCAGTAAAATGTATGAGAGAAGTTGTTCCCATAATTAACACAAACTCTTACTCAGTAAGATTTGTGAAGGGAGAAGCTGGAACCTATGCCAATAAAGTAGCAGAAGGAGCTAAAATAGAGATAGACACACAAGAGTATTCCAAACAGGATATTACCATAGACAAATATGGTGTACGTCCATTAATTACCAACGAACTCATTGAGGATGCTTTATTCGATGTAGTCGAATTAGAACTCAAGAAAGCTGGTGCAAGAATGGAGAATGCTGTAAACAGGCAAATTCTCTATCAAATAATCGCAGGTTCAAGTGCAATCTCAACCAGTACTCTAAGTCCAGCTGGACCTCATATAGCTATTTCTGATATAGCACAAGCAGTAGGAAAAGTTAAAAAACAAGATTATCTACCAGATACTCTCGTATTACATCCAACTGCAGAAGCATACTTGTTACAAGACTCCAATCTAGCATATGTATCATATGCAGGTGGACCTGGAGCTCTTAGACAAGGTGATGTCGGAACTACAATTATGGGATTAAAACCTTATACCTGTACAGCAACTGATCAATCCTCACCAACATGGGATGATACAACTGCGGCTTCAGATATAACTGGTATAGTATTCTCTAAGAAAGACTTAGCAGTACTCTGCATGAGACGCGACTTAACTATTGAGCAATATGACGACCCAATTCATGACCTAATTGGTATATCTTTAACGATGAGATTCGGTACAGATGTACTTAATGAATCAGCTGGTTGTGTAATCTATCATAAGTAGTTCTTTTAGTTATCTAAGCAAAAGACCAAGAAGTTATTGATTTATGTTTAATGTTAATTTTATAAGTTGGAAGGAAATATGCCCGGAGCAAAAATTCCAGTATTAGAAATAGAAAAACTTTGGTTAAAGGAAGAAGGTAGAGGACTCTATGCACATGCTGATGGTTATGCCTTTAATACTGCTACATGGTATTCTAGTACAAGTGATACTAGCTTACCAGCTGCAAGTACAACGGCTTGGCTAAAAGTAACCTGGATATCAGGTACATCTGGAGCAGGTGGAATGGGTTTCATACCAGTGTTTAGTGGAAACATGATTCCAGGTAAGGGTTTGTAACCATAATAGGTGAATGATATGTTACATGGAAAGGGAACCGGTAATTATACTAAAAATAGTCAGTTATTTCTAACCACAAAGTACGAAGATAATAGAAAGAAGGGTCTCAGAGATGCTGAAAGATATAGTGACTCTGAACTAGCTTACTATGAAATATCAGGTGCTGAAGGTGGTGGTAGAACTAACGAAAAGACCTATGAGATAAAACAGTTTCCGTTTCCAGTTGATGCAACTATCAGGAAAAAACAAACTATTGATGTTAGAAGAGTTAGACCAGAATTAGGGGAGATGAGTGACTAACTATGTCAGATTATAGTCCTAGATACGTAAAGGAGATGGATGTTAGGAATTTCTTTACACCTCCATTAGATTATGACGATCTCAATAGAGCTGAGTTATTAATCAAAATAGAGGCAGTAGAGGATTACGTTAATGCGGTATTCTTTAATAATACTGCAACATCAGCAGAAAATGCTAGACTTCCATGTCTTTTACTAATAGCATCTAAAATAATCTTGGCACCCTCATTAGCAAAGAAATATTATACTCTTAATAGAGAAATGTTGGGTGACTATGAATATGAACTAGCTCAGCCTATATCAAGAGGTACTGATATACAATCTTCACCCTATGTTATCTCGGTAACATGGGAAAAGATGGCATTACAGATGCTTAACAAAAGAACAACTCTTAATAAGTGGTCAATGTATAAAGCTAATGACTAATGCCTTATAGACCAGGACCTCAATATCCAATTTATTGGAATAAATTGAGATGGAAACTCTTTAAGAAGTATGGTTATAGATGCCAAGTATGTGGTAAATACTCAAAAGGTAATCTTCATCTCCATCATAAAATCCCAGTAGGGATGGGTGGAGGTCACAATGAGGAAAATCTATTAGTGGTTTGTAGCTCTTGTCATTATGATATCCACACTAAGAGGATAAAAATATGACATATGAAGAATTAATGAATACCAACATTTATCTAAGAACGAGATCATCATCTCAGAATCTCTTAGGTGAATGGACATATAGCTACACAACATCCACAAGTCCAACACCGTGTAGAATGGTTCCCATTAAAGTAGCAGATAGAGTAGAAAATCCAGGACTGTTTGCTGATGTAACGTACACTTGTTATTGTTTATCTTCAGCTTCCATAACAAGAGATAGTCAAGTTGTATATAATAGTATTCCCTATAGAGTAAAGGAGATGGAAATGGATAGTTCATTCCATCATAAAAAGGCTTTATTAAGAGAGGTGACTTAAATGAATTATCTCTTGAAGGTTAAGGGAGTAAGTGGAAGAAAGGAAGTCTACAGAAATCTTAAGAGGTTACAATATAGACTTACTTTAAACTCAAATAAAGGTTTACAAGAAGCAGGTGAATATCTTAGAGATAAGGCAATAGAAAATTTAGTTAATTCATCTCAGAATCCTTATCTATCAGTAGATGACCAGTCTATAGCTGATAAGGAAAATTGGAAAATAGAGAGACAAAAGTCTTATCACTATACAGTTGACTGCACATCTGATCATGCAAATATAGTTGAATTTGGTGGAATAGGTAAAGTGTTAGCTAGAAATAAAAAAAGAAGAGGTTTTCCTATTGGAAGACAACAAGGAGCTGGAGATAATTGGAAATCTTCATTCACCCTACAGACTCCAAAATCATTTTATAGAGGAGCAATACAATCGCCCACTATAAAGGAACAATTAAATAATGTAATAAGTTACAATCTTAAAAGATCCTTAAGAGGTTTCTAATGTCCCTAGATATAACTAGAAAGTTAAGAGGATACCTTACAAGTTCCTCTGCTGTAACAACCTATGTACCGACTAGTGATATAAAGGTTGCATGGGTAAAAACAGAGGATAATTTTCCCTGTATAACTATAAATCAGGTTAGTGGAAATGATTATGGCTATCTAGGATATGGAACATCAACTGCAGGATCAAAAATAAGAAGAGAAGAAGCTACAATTCAAATAGATATATACTCAAAAAATAGTAGATTAGAAACACTACAAATTGGAGATGAAGTGGTTAAGGTATTAATATCAGGAACTTGTAGAAAGGAATCTGATGTAGAATCACATGATGATGAACTTGGAATTTATAGAAAAACTCAAACATATATTCACACTCAATTCCATGATGATTAATGTTTAATTTAGAAAATTTAGTATGTTTAATGTGCAATAATATAGGTAAATAATATGGCTGGAACTGTAACAGGTAAGAATGCACAAGTATGGATAGCAGCTCATGCTGGTACTCCAACATTCACAAATAAAAGTCATTCCACTTGGGGTATTGGTGATTTTTCACTAACTCTAGATAGAGGTACAGTTGAGCAAAATCTTATAGGAGAAAGAGGAAATTTCTTTGATCAAGGTTCTCTCTCATTAGAAGGTTCTTTAACTGCTGCAAAATTTGCAACAAGCGGTTTATCTGATCTTCTAGATAATATGATAGATAATGATCCAGGTACTTATAAATATTTAGCAGTATCAGGAACTGTATCTACAGACACCGATGCTACCTATCTTAGTTTCTATCTTAGATCATGCCAAGTAACTGGTTATGACATTTCAATTGGGGATGCTGATACTATAACTGAAGCAAGTATAGACTTTACACACCTTTTGCCACAAGCTTTAACCTATAAAGGGCATTGTATAATGGATTCGTGATCTTATGACAGGAACACCAACAATTTATAGAGGAGAAGATGCTACTATCTACATTGGCAGTGGCGGTACAGCAAACAAATTATCACACGGAACCCTTGCAATCTCAGATTTCTCACTTACATTAAGTAAGGGAACTGCAGAGCAAGAATTGATAGGAGAAAAAGGTAACTTTTTCCTAGCAGGCTCTTTATCAGCAGAAGGTTCATTAACAGCTTGTAAACTGCATAGCACAGCTTTAGGAAAAATAGTTAATCTTATGATAGAAGGAGTTCCCATGAGTGTATCAGGGAGCTGTGGTGCACAATCATTACACTTTTATCTAAGAAGCTGTCAAGTTACTGGATTTGATTTCAGTATAGGAACTGCAGATGATATTACAGAAGGAACAGTAGACTTTTCAGTATTATATCCATATTCAATATCAGTACAAAGAAAATTAAACTACAAATATATACTTGATGAACCAGGTATGATGTAATTTTAATGTTTTTCGTGGAGGCAAAATATAAATATGTCTGATGATCAAGAGAACAAAGAAGATACATCTCCCCCAAAAGATTTCGATGATCTAAAAAAGAAAATCGATAAAAAGAAAAAGGGAGATACAAAGGAAATAATAAAACAGATAGCTACAAGAGATAAACTTGAAAGAGATTACAAGGAAGATCTCTTGAGCGTTACGTTTTATTCTTCTCCCGAAACCCGAAGAATGATAAAAGCTAAAAGGCCCACTCAAAAGCAAATGATGACCATCATGAGACTTTCTGCTGAGGCAGCAATCTATGAAGGTCGAATGGATCCCGATTCTCTATCTAAAATGGTAGATATCTATGATAGACTACCGGAATTAGCTGCAGAGATATGCGTTGATAAAAAGTTGGATAAAGACTTTTGGACAGATGGTGTATCATTTGCTACACTCCAAAATTTCATAACTGAAGTAATAAGAGAAACTCAGAAAGGTACCGGTGTAGAATCCGAAGATATGAAATCCTTTCGTTAAATCTGGAGTAGGTCAGTTAGAAGCACGGGTATGTGAATTTCTTTCTTGCACACCAAAAGAACTAGGAAATAAAAGACAGAAAGATCCAGATGGAGTAGCATTTATTGAACAACATATAATCTGGAAAGCAGAAGAAGAATACAATGCTTACAAAGATGCGGAAAGAAAGGCGAAATCTAGAAGACACAGATAAGTATGTTATATGTATTTATATTATGAGTCTTATAAAGAGAGTTTCAATGCACTATAAGCTTTTTTTCGATATCGCTTGAAACTTCTTACTTTTTTAGACTTTATGTTATTTTTTGTTAGATTAAATTAGATTAATTTTAATTAGGATTATATAATGGCATTTAATGATACCAAATCAGCAGGACAAATTATCCAAAGTGCTGATTGGAATGCATTCGTAGACTTTGCAGAACTTATATCTAGCAATAGCTATGGCCATAGTTCTAATACTTCTATTCATTTTACTAAAACATCTTTGGATGATGATTATGCAGGAAGTTCTCAGATAAGAACTTACATAAATACTATATCCGGAGCTTTAGATACTAAAATAGATACAAAGTTAGATAGTACTGCTGCATCAGGAGCTTTTTATCCCTCAAGTCTAGGTAAGGGAGTTAGTGGTGCAGTAA